>ERZ773195.27-NODE-27-length-137647-cov-8.457527_pt1 | contig 137647 bp, 120 predicted proteins | sample MGYA00580530_ERZ773195 | MGnify/ENA primary metagenome ERZ773195 (study PRJEB29015, sample SAMEA2737751) | human gut metagenome | biome: human gut; feature: human-associated habitat; material: faeces | place: China | collected 2012 ...
ATAAACGCTGAAGGCATCTAAGCGTGAAGCCCCCCTCAAGATGAGATATCCCATAGAGTTAATCTAGTAAGACCCCTTGAAGACGACGAGGTAGATAGGCAGAAGGTGGAAGTGTGGTGACATATGGAGCTGATCTGTACTAATAGGTCGAGGGCTTAACCGAAAGAGGTTAAGGTTTGGATAGAACAAAGAGAGTTATTCTTAAGGAAAGTACGAAAGTACTTGACAGGATACGGATGTATAAGATATATTTAATGTGCAGTTTTGAAGGAGCAATCTATTCCTTTAGATAGGGGTGTGGTGAAGTGGTATCATAGGGGTCTCCAAAACCTTTGGTGGGAGTTCGATTCTCTCCACCCCTGCTACGATTTTAAAAATCAAAAATGCTGTGTGAAGTCACATAAATACTGGACGAAGGTGGAATTCTGAACGTCATCAGTTTTTGTTAAAATTTAAGAAGTAATTAAAGTTATGAAACGCCGTGAAGGCGTTATTTTTTTACTTATTTTTGATGTATAACTGATTAATTTATGGCAGATAATCCATCTTTTTATGTCAAAATTTAATAAAAGTTGATAATTATAGAAATATAATATAATGAGACAATTTAAACATCCATTTATGTAGATTGACAAAAATATTACAAGAGAATATATTTGAGATAACAAAGATATGGAGGTGCTTTAATATGTCACTTTTGCAAAAACTATTGAGTATTGGAATGTATAATCAACAACCGAAGCAGATTCAGCAAAGACAACCACAATTAAATCCTGATTTTAAAGGGGTTTATAGACCTGTTGGCAATACATTACAAGAAGTTTATTGCCCGAGGTGTGGAAGTTGGGAGTGTTCACATACTCAAATTCCAATAAATATACCCGGTAGAGTTAAAACAAGGTATACAGCTAACCTAAATCCATTTAGACCTTTTACGTTAGTAAATAAAAAGGAAAAAGTTGTTCAACAGGGTGGGACATATTATCAACATAGATTTGTATGCAATAAATGTGGCTTGATTTTTATGTAAATGTTATAATCAATTTAATAAGATTTTATTGATTAAGAGGTAAACATTATGTATACTAATAACAAAGTAGGAAATGTTATATATAAAGTAATTGAATACTTTGGAGATGACGTAAGAAGAATAAATCATTTTCTTAAAGTTTATGGTTATGTTAAGATGATTGGTGAGTGTGAGAATCTTGATGACAGCATGCAGGAGATTCTGGAGGTTACGGCTGTTTTGCATGATGTAGGTATCAAGGTGGCAGAACAGAAGTATAATTCAAGTGCAGGACATTACCAGCAGCTGGAGGGACCTCCTGTTGCAAAGAAGATTCTGGACGAACTTGGATACCCGGATGATTTTGTAGAAAGGGTTATGTATCTAATAGCACATCATCATACATACACTAATATTGATGGCATGGACTATCAGATTTTAGTTGAAGCAGATTTTCTTGTTAACGCGGATGAAGATAGGCTTAGCAGTGATGCGATAGAGAATTTTAAAGAAAAGATTTTTAAAACTACGACAGGAATTGCAGTTTTGGAGAATAATTATCTTAATTTATAAAAGCTGTACTTTTATGGATTGGGATTATTTATATAATTTTAGATAAGATTTTAATTACATTTCAGGAGGAGTTATGCCAAACGTTAACGGAAAGATGTTCAAAAATAATCAGCCACAGAAAAAAAAGGTTAATCCAATTGTTGCATTGATTTTTATAATGGTTTTAGCAGCGGTATTAATAGGATTACAGTATTTTCTGTTGGATGTTCAGACTGAGATATATAATCAGCAGCAGCTTGAGTCTACACAGAGTGCAGAATAATAGAGCAGTGACGAAAAAGAAAATAAAAGATTCTAAATTTTATTAGCAAGTAAAGTTTGAAGCATAAATAAAACCAGAGCGGTAACGTAATTAATACATACGCTCTGGTTTTTCTTTATTAATTAATCACTTTTAAGCTGTGATTGTTGTGCCGCTCTTTCCGGCAAGGCTGAGTTTTGCTTTATCAAGGTTAGATATTACAGCTTTACGGCTTGAATCGGCAGTTACAAATCGAATTGATGCATCAACTTTTGGGAAAGTAGTCTTTGCAGGGAAATGACCAGCTTTTATGTAGCCATGCAAATCTGATGCAGTAACATTATCAAATGACTTTTCGTCAGGAGTTCCGTTTCCGATTGTAAGTTTGTCATAAGCAGTAAGGAAAAGAAGTGTTTCTGCATCTACAAGTTCCGCAAGTTTAGCTGCAGTGTAATCTTTCTCAATGATAGCACTTGCACCTTTGAGGTGTGAACCCTGCTGAAGAACAGGAATTCCGCCGCCGCCGGCAGCGATTACAATCTGGTCTGCATCAAGAAGAGCTTTGACAGCATCAATTTCATAAATGTCAATTGGCATAGGAGATGCTATGATTCTTCTGAATTTACCAGGTTCTTCTTCTGTAACATAGTTACCTTTTTCTTCTTCAGCTTCAGCTTCTTCTTTTGTCATATATCGTCCGATAATCTTTGATGGTTCACTGAATGCAATATCAAATGGGTCAACGCGTACCTGTGTGATGATTGTAGATACTGTTTTGTAAATACCACGATTTAAAAGTTCTTCTCTTATAGCATTCTGTAAGTCATATCCTATATAACCTTCGCTCATTGCACCACAAACAGACATTGGTGCAACTGTTCTGTCGTCAGGATTCAAACGGGCAAATTCAGTCATGGCTGTCTGAATCATTCCAACCTGTGGTCCGTTACTGTGTGTAATTACAACCTGGTATTTAGCTTCTACGAGGTCAGCTATAGCACAGGCAGCTTTTTTAACATTAGTCTGCTGCTCAGGGAATGTTTCACCGAATGCATTTCTTCCAAGAGCAACAACAATTCTTTTATTATTCATAATCAGCCTCCGTTTTATCGTAGCACAATTTAAAAATGTGTACATATAATAAATTATTATAAGATATTTACATACAAAAAGCAAATTATTACGTGCTTTTTTTGAAAATTAAAAGAAGTGAAAATATAAATTAAAAATCGATTGAAATAAATTTTGAAAACAGTGTTGAGTGGGGAATTAAAATGTATGTCAGTGTTGCTGTTATGGATACCGGAATTTTCAGACATATGGATTTTGATACAAGGATAGCTGGATTTGCAGATTTTGTCGGAAGAAAAAAATATTTATACGATGATAATGGTCATGGTACGCATGTTGCAGGAATAATTGCCGGGAGCGGAAAAGGTTCTAATGGAAAATACAGGGGAATTGCACCGGATACATTTCTTGTAAGTGTGAAGGTGCTTGATAAATCAGGAAATGGCAAGATAGAAAATGTTGTGGAGGCAGCCGGCTGGATTATAGAAAATAAATCGGCTATGAATATAAGAGTTGTGAATATTTCATTTGGGACGCGTGCAAAAATGGAAAATGGACCGGCAATTGAGACAGGAGAGGATGATTATGCACTTATCATGGCAGTTGAAAAAATGTGGGATTCCGGAATAGTTGTTGTTGCGGCGGCGGGGAATAATGGACCGGGAAATGCAAGTGTTACCGCACCGGGAATAAGTAAAAAAATTATAACGGTAGGTGCATTTGATGATAAGAATTTTTTTTCCGGAAGAGGACCGACAAGGGAGTGTATCGTAAAACCTGAGGTTGTTGTTACGGGAAGTAATATTATTGCATGTAACAATCATCAGGGAAGGTATTCTTCAAAAAGTGGTACCTCTATGGCGGCACCAGTAGTTTCAGGGGCCGTGGCACGACTTATTAAAAACAATCCAGATATTACTCCTAAAGAGGTAAAGATATGGATGAAAAGCTGCTGTAAAAAGATAAACGTGCCATCGGAAAAACAGGGATGGGGAGTGCTGGATATCAGAAAGTTTGTTACCGGATGAAATATTATTATAAAAAAACGAAAAAAGTAATAGCATTTATATAAAAATAATGGTATACTTATTACAGGCGTTCAAATTAAATATTTAGGAGAAGAACAGGGAAGTGATACTTATTTATGAAAAAGGGAAGAAGGGCAGCATCGAAGTTATAGCGGAAGATTTACAAACAAGGCTTGAAGGATATGGAATAGATATTCATAAAGAATCATATGATTTGGGCGAATGTATGATGGCAGCTGATGAATCGAATGTTTACATGTCCGGGAAGAAGAGAAGCAGGAGCAGAGGATTTGAGATATGTTATGATATACAGGATTCTGGCAGCGAATTCGACAACATGACATATGATGAATTATATAGCAGATTTTTATGGGAAAAGTATGTGGTCGTGATAGCATCGGATGAACTTTTTTCAGAGGCAGAAGGCTTAATTAAGCTTGATATTGCAATGCAGCTGTTTCAGAGTTGTAATATTACAGTTTTTACAATATATAATGACAGAATATTAAAAAAGATACCTAAGAGGGCAGAGTGGCTTGAAAAAACATATTTATTGAGTATTCCAAAGAATATGGATTTACAGAATGTGACGGCTGCTATTGCAAAGATTTACTGGAGAGACAGGCTGTCTGTTCAGAAGAGTAAAGGAAATGACATATATACTGATAATGTAAGAAGGAGCAAGCTGTGTATTGATACAGTTTTGTCAAATATTCTGGCTGATAATGCGACATGTGATGATGAATTAACAGCGATGAACTACTGTATGCTTGATATGATTAAGAATTTATAGTATACTATATTTATATTGCCGTTTTATGCGTTGCTTTTGATAAAAAGCCTGCATAAAACGGTGTACATTTGAGTTAAATGCAGTATTTTAGTTTTGGAGGAAATTTTTTAATGATTAGTGCAAATAATGTAACACTTCGTATTGGTAAGAAAGCACTCTTTGAAGATGTTAATATTAAGTTTACGGAAGGCAACTGCTATGGTCTTATTGGTGCAAACGGTGCCGGCAAGTCAACATTTCTTAAAATACTTACAGGACAGATTGAACCGAGTAAAGGTGATGTGAGTATCACACCTGGACAAAGACTTTCATTCCTGGAGCAGGATCACTTCAAGTATGATGACTGTGTTGTTCTTGATACCGTAATCCGTGGCAATGAGCGTCTTTATGAAATAATGAAAGAAAAAGAAGCAATATATGCAAAGGAAGATTTTACGGAAGAAGATGGCAATAAGGCAAGTGAGCTTGAAGCAGAGTTTGCTGATATGAACGGATGGGAAGCAGAGTCTGATGCGGCACAGCTTCTTAACGGACTTGGTGTTACAACAGATTTGCATTATAAACTTATGTCAGAGCTTAATGGTAGTGAAAAGGTTAAGGTTCTTCTTGCAAAGGCTTTATTTGGTAATCCGGATATACTTCTTCTTGATGAGCCTACGAACCATCTGGATCTTGATGCTATTGCATGGCTTGAAGAGTTCCTTATTAATTTTGAGAATACTGTAATTGTTGTATCACATGACCGTTATTTCCTTAATAAAGTATGCACACAGATTGCTGATATTGACTATGCAAAGATTCAGCTTTATGCAGGTAATTATGATTTCTGGTATGAGTCAAGCCAGCTTCTTATTAAGCAGATGAAAGAGGCCAATAAGAAGAAGGAAGAAAAGATTAAGGAACTTCAGGATTTCATTCAGAGATTCTCTGCTAATGCATCTAAATCTAAGCAGGCTACTTCAAGAAAGAGAGCATTGGAGAAAATTGAGCTTGATGAAATCAGACCATCAAGCAGAAAGTACCCATACATTGATTTCAGACCGGCAAGAGAGATTGGTAATGAAGTTCTTCAGGTAGAAGGAATTTCTAAGACTATTGATGGTGTAAAGGTGCTTGACAATATTTCATTTATTGTTGGACATGATGATAAGATTGCATTCGTAGGCTCAAATGAGCTTGCAACAACAACACTTTTCAAAATTCTTACGGGTGAGATGGAACCGGATGAAGGAAGCTTCAAATGGGGAGTTACGACATCAAGAGCATATTTCCCTAAGGATAGTGCAGCAGAATTTAACTGCGACGATACTATTGTTGAGTGGCTTACACAGTACTCACCGGATCCGGATCCAACATATGTAAGAGGTTTCCTTGGAAGAATGCTTTTTGCAGGTGAAGACGGAGTAAAGAAGGTTAAGGTCCTTTCAGGTGGTGAGAAGGTAAGATGCCTTATTTCAAAGATGATGATTATGGGTGCTAATGTACTTATATTTGATGACCCTACAAACCATCTTGATATGGAATCTATTACAGCACTTAATAATGGTCTTATTAAGTTTAGCGGTGTTTCATTATTTACATCGCATGACCATCAGTTTATACAGACAACTGCCAACAGAATCATGGAGATTGTTCCAAGCGGACAGCTTATTGATAAAATCACAACATATGATGAATATCTTGAGAGTGATGAGATGGCAAGAAAACGTCAGGGATTTGCTGAAGCAGCAAATGATGATGAGGATTAATATTATGATGTACACAAGCCTGTGTCCCATTGGGATACAGGCTTGTTTTAACTGCCGGTAAATGGTATAATATTAAAATATGCAAAATAATGGCTAATTGTCTGCATTGCATCCGGCAGCAGATATCAGAGCTGAAAGTGGAGGAAAGAAAATGGCGGAAAGCAGAAAGAAAAAAGACGTGCCGGAACGCTCAGGTAAAAGTAGTAAAACAACGCAGAAAAGTGCCGCTAAAAGAAAAACCACAAATTCTTCGGCAAAGAAAAGTACAAGACAGACAAAACAGGAAGCAGCTGCTAAAGCTGCTTATGGTGCCAAAATGCAGGATGAAGTTATGGTGCTTTTGTCTTTTGCTGTTGCACTTATTCTTATTCTGAGTAATTTTAATCTTGTAGGAAGTGTCGGTAAAGGCATTAAATGGTTTATGTTCGGGCTGTTTGGCGTAGTAGAATATATATTTCCTGTAATTATGGCATTTACGCTTGTTTTTATGATTTCCAATAAGAATATTATTGCTGTAGCAAGAATTAAGACGGCAGCAGTATATATTTTTACAATAATTTTATCAGCTGTATGGTTAAGAATTGTTAATGAACCTAAGATAGCCGATACAGGAATTATGGAATTTTTTACATACAGTGCTGATTATAAATCCGGTGGAGGATTATTTGGAGGAATTTTATGTAGAATCCTTTCGCCTATGGGATTCTGGGGAACAATGGTTGTCCTTATTATTCTTGCAATTATATGTATTATTGTAATTACGGAAAAATCATTTATTAATGGTATTTTAAAGGTTAAAAAGAATGGTTCACGTATGATGATGGCTGCAAAACAGGATTATGATATTTACAGGGAACATTCAAATGAGCGTCTTGCGGGTAGTGATATGTATGATGATGAAGATGAAGAAACACAGGAAGAATATCTTGCGAGACGGCGTCGTGAAAAAGAGGCAAAGCTTCAGGAAAAATATGAGAGGCAGGAAGAGCGTGCAAGGAAAAGAATGAATAAAAAAGCACGCGGTGTGACACTTGATACACAGCTTCCGAAGAAAGAAGAGACTGTAAAAAGTGTGGATGTGCATGAGATTGTACCTGATATATCAGTGCATGATGAATATTCGGCAGATATATATGATCCGGGTGACTCATTTGAATATATGCAGGAAAATGTAGATGATAATATAGAAGAACATATAGAGAATGATTCATATATTGATTTATCTGATAGTTCAGGTGTTGATTTATATGAAGATTCAAATGAAAATTCAAATGAAGATTTATATGAAAATTCATATGGAAACCCAAATGAAGGTACAGACACTAATTCATATGATAATACATATGAGAGTCCGGCAGAGGATACAGATATATCAGTAACTTCAGATAATAGAACCAATACAGCAGACATGGCTGAATCAGATAGTCAATTAGAAGAAACTGAAGAAATCCGGATGGAAAAAAGTGTGGATAAAAAGAAACAGGAATATGTTTTTCCACCTGTCAGCCTGCTTAACAGAGGAAAAGGTACAGATAAAGCCGGACAATCGCGTGAAAATAAAGAAACTGCAATGCGGCTGCAGCAGACATTGCAGAACTTCGGTGTTAAAGTTACTATCACAGATATTAGCTGCGGACCTGCAGTTACAAGATATGAACTGCAGCCGGAGCAGGGTGTTAAAGTAAGTAAGATTGTATCACTGTCAGATGATATAAAACTTAATCTTGCAGCAGCAGATATCCGAATAGAGGCACCAATTCCGGGAAAAGCCGCAATAGGAATCGAAGTTCCAAATAAAGAAGCAGGAAGTGTATCTTTAAGGGAACTTATAGAGACGGATGCATTTAAAAACAATACATCTCAGATTGCATTTGCAGCTGGAAAAGATATTGCCGGAAAACCTATAATAGCAGATATAGCAAAGATGCCGCATCTTCTTATTGCAGGTGCGACAGGCTCAGGTAAGTCTGTATGTATAAATACAATTATTATGAGTATTCTTTACAGGGCAAATCCTGAAGATGTCAAGCTTATAATGATTGACCCTAAGGTTGTTGAACTTAGTGTATACAACGGAATTCCACATCTTTTAACTCCGGTCGTGACAGACCCGAAGAAGGCGTCTGGAGCATTGAACTGGGCTGTTGACGAGATGACGAAGAGATATAAGCTTTTTGCAAAAATGGCGGTCAGGGATTTGAAAGGATACAATGCTAAGGTATCAAAGATACAGGTTGGTGAAGGCGAGACACCGCCTGAAAAGATGCCACAGATTGTAATTATTATAGATGAGCTTGCAGACCTTATGATGGTTGCACCGGGAGAGGTTGAAGATTCAATCTGCCGTCTTGCACAGCTTGCAAGAGCAGCGGGTATTCACCTTATAATTGCAACACAGAGACCGTCAGTTAATGTTATAACAGGTCTTATCAAGGCGAATGTACCATCAAGAATTGCATTTTCGGTATCATCAGGTGTTGATTCGAGAATTATTATTGATATGAATGGTGCAGAAAAGCTGCTTGGTAAAGGTGATATGTTATTCTTCCCATCGGGATATCCAAAGCCTGTACGTGTGCAGGGAGCATTTGTATCAGATGATGAAGTTGGAAAAGTTGTCGATTTCTTAAAAGAACATATGCAGCAGGAAGTTACATATAACGAAGAAGTGACTAATACCATGACGGCAGCAGCAGGAAATGTATCAGGACAGGATAATGAAAAAGACAGTTATTTTGCCGATGCGGGACGATTTGTAATAGAAAAAGAAAAAGGTTCTATTGGAATGCTGCAAAGATATTATAAAATCGGATTTAACAGAGCCGGACGAATAATGGACCAGCTTGCAGATGCCGGCGTTGTAGGTCCGGAACTTGGAACAAAGCCGAGAAAGATATTGATGACAGCCGAAGAGTTTGAAGAATACTTAAAGAAAAATAATTTATAATTAAAGGAGAACAGACATGGGCGTAAAGAGTGATATTGAAATAGCACAGGAAGCACAGATGCTTGATATAAGAGAGGTGGCAGCAAAAGTAGGCGTTGCAGAAGATGACCTTGAACTTTATGGTAAGTATAAGGCAAAGATTTCTGATGATTTATATTCAAAACTTGAAGATAAAAAAGATGGAAAGCTTATCCTTGTAACAGCAATTAACCCTACACCGGCTGGAGAGGGAAAGACAACAATAACGATAGGGCTTACACAGGCACTTAATAAGATGGGCAAAAAATCAGTTGCAGCATTAAGAGAGCCTTCGCTTGGTCCATGTTTTGGAATAAAAGGCGGTGCAGCAGGTGGGGGATATTCACAGGTAGTGCCTATGGAAGAACTCAATCTTCATTTTACAGGAGATTTTCATGCAATAACATCTGCAAATAACCTTCTTGCAGCAATGCTTGATAATCATATTATGCATGGCAATGAATTAAGAATTGATACCAAGCATATCGTTTGGAAACGCTGCATGGATATGAATGACAGAACATTAAGAAATATCGTAATCGGCATGGGCGGACGTATGGACGGTGTTATGAGAGAAGATCATTTTATCATAACAGTTGCATCAGAGATAATGGCTGTTTTATGTCTTGCAAATGATATGAAAGATTTAAAGGAGCGTCTTGGAAGAGTAATAGTTGCATATAATGTTGACGGTGAACCTGTTACAGCAGATGATTTAAAGGCAACCGGTTCTATGGCGGCACTTCTTGCAGACGCAATTAAGCCTAATATGGTACAGACACTTGAACATACACCTGTACTTGTTCATGGCGGACCATTTGCCAATATTGCACATGGATGTAATTCAGTAAGAGCTACGAGACTTGCATTAAAATTATCAGATTATGCTGTTACAGAAGCCGGATTTGGAGCTGACCTCGGGGCAGAAAAGTTCCTTGATATAAAATGTCGTCTCTCAGGATTAAAACCGGATGCAGTTGTCATTGTTGCTACAGTAAGAGCACTTAAATATAATGGTGGTGTTGCAAAAGATAAGCTGGGTGAAGAAAATATGGATGCACTTAAAGCCGGCATTGTTAATCTTGACAAACATATTGAAAATATGCAGAAGTTCGGCATACCTGTTGTAGTTACACTTAATGCATTTATAACAGATACACAGGAAGAATATGAATTTATAAAGAAGCATTGTGAAGATGCAGGCTGTGAGTTCGCACTTGCAAAAGTATGGGAGAAAGGCGGCGAAGGCGGTCTTGAGCTTGCAGAAAAGGTAATAGAGAGCATAGAAAACAAAAAAGCTGAATATAAACCAATTTATGAAGATTCAGATTCACTTAAAGAAAAGATTGAAAAAGTTGCAAAAGAAATATATGGTGCAGATGGTGTTACATATGACGATGCAGCTACAAAAGAATTACAGCATATTGAGCAGATGGGATTTGGAAACTTCCCTGTATGTATAGCTAAAACACAGTATTCACTTTCTGATAATCCTAAGCTTCTCGGAAGACCGGAAAACTTTACAATAAATGTAAGAGAGGCATATGTTGATGCCGGTGCCGGATTTGTTGTAATACTTACAGGAAAAATACTTACAATGCCGGGACTGCCTACTCATCCGGCTGCCGAAAATATTAATTATGATGAAGAATCAGGTAAAATAACAGGTCTGTTTTAATATGAAAGGAGAACTGCATGAAATTATCAGAACTTTTACAGGGACTGGAATGTGAAATTGTACAAAAAGGTTTTGAATGTGAGATAACTTCTCTTACTTCTGACTCAAGAAAAGTTACTGAGAATGGTGTGTTTATATGTATCACCGGAGCTGTGAGTGATGGACACAAATATATTCCACAGGTTATACAAAAGAAAGCAGGAGTAATTGTAATTCAGGATAGTGCACTTGGAAATGATGAAACGGCTTCTCTTATAAAAGAGATTCCTTCAGATATAACAATTGTCAAAGCACAGAATACAAGACTTGCACTTGCAGTTATGTCGGCAAACTATTTTGGCAATCCGGCAAAAAAGCTTTTTACAATTGGAATTACAGGAACAAAAGGCAAGACAACAACAACATATATGGTCAAGAATGTTCTTGACGCATGTGGAATTAAGACCGGTCTTATAGGTACTATTGAGACAATTATAGGAGATGAACATACGCCGGCATGCAATACGACACCGGAGTCTTACGATATTCATAAAAGTTTTGCGAAAATGGCTGAACAGGGATGTAAGGCTGTTGTAATGGAAGTGTCATCACAGGGGTTAAAGCTTGACCGTACTGCTGGAATTATGTTTGACATAGGCGTATTTACAAATCTTGAGCCAGACCATATAGGACCTAATGAACATGCATCATTTGAGGAATATCTTGAATGTAAGGCAAAGCTTTTTTCACAGTGTAAGGTTGGCATTGTCAATGCCGATGATGAACATACGCCAAAAATTCTTGAACATGCAACATGCAGTATTGAAAGTTATGGTATATCAGATAAGGCTGATATTCGTGCAAAAAATATAACGCTTTTCCATGAACCGGGAAAAATAGGACTTAGTTATGACTGTGAGGGGCTTGTGAACATGCCTGTTACATTAAAACTGCCGGGTAAGTTTTCAGTGTATAATTCACTGTGTGCAATAGCTGTTACGAGACATTTTAATGTGGATAAAGATACGCTTGAAAAAATGCTGTATGAAGTTAAGGTAAAAGGCAGAATAGAGATAGTTCCTGTATCTGACCGATTTACACTTATGATAGATTATGCACATAATGCAATGGCATTGAAAAGTATACTTGAAACATTAAAAGAATACAATCCTAACAGACTTGTATGTCTTTTCGGATGTGGCGGCAACCGCTCAAAGGAAAGACGTTTTGAAATGGGAGAAGTTTCCGGAAAGCTTGCTGATCTTACAATAATCACATCAGATAATCCAAGATTTGAGGAACCTCTTGATATTATTGAGGACATTAAGACAGGTATTTCAAAGACAACAGGAAAGCATGTTGATATTCCTGACAGAAAAGAAGCAATAAAATATGCAATAAAAAATGCACAAAATGGCGATATTATTGTTCTGGCAGGAAAAGGACATGAAGATTATCAGGAAATAAAAGGTGTAAAATATCCTATGGATGAGAGAGTTCTTATAAAAGAAGTTGTTAAAGAACTTGAATCAGAAGGCTGGAAAAGATAAAGCTGCAAAAATATGTGAAAGGGTGTGACGGATGTACGCAAATATTATTGTTGATATTTCACATGAACAATTAGATAAAACATTTCAATATCATGTACCCGATGCATTACTTTCGCAGATAGATACAGGAGTTATGGTTAATATTCCGTTTGGAAGGGGAAATCGTATTATAACAGGCTATGTTATAGAACTTACATCGAAAGCAGAGTTTGATGAAGAAAGAATAAAAGACATAGACAGTGTCGTTCCTAATCGTGTAAAAGCTGTTGAAGATATGATAAAGCTTGCAGCATGGCTTAAACATAATTACGGCGGAACTATGAATCAGGCTTTAAAAACAGTAATTCCTGTCAAAGAAAAAATCAGGCAGAAAGAAAAAAAGCATATAAAGCTTAATGTTACAAAAGAAGAAGCAAAAGAATTTATAAAAAATGCGAAGAGAAAATCACCGTCAAAGGAGAAACTCATAGAGTATCTTTCTGATAGAGAAGAAGCAGATATGGATGTGCTGAAAAATGAAACAGGCATATCGCCTTCGACAATAAAATCGTTGGAAAACGATGGAATAATACAGATTATTTCAAGGCAGCTATACAGGAATCCTGTAAAAGAAGATGAAATACAGGAAGATAAGATAAGCCTTAATAATGAACAAAAAAATATTGTTGATGATTTTATAGGTGATTATGATAGAGGAATAAGAAAAACATATCTTATTCATGGTGTGACAGGAAGTGGAAAAACTCTCTGCTATATCAATATGATTGAACATGTTGTCAGACAGGGAAAACAGGCTGTTATGCTTATACCTGAAATTGCATTGACATTTCAGACTGTAAAAAGATTTTATGACAGATTCGGTGAGAGAGTTTCAATTCTTAATTCAAGAATGTCCAAAGGGGAGCGTTATGACCAGTTTTTAAGGGCTATGAGAGGTGAGATTGATGTGATAATAGGACCCAGGTCTGCTTTGTTCACACCATTTTCAAATCTTGGACTTATAGTTATAGATGAAGAGCATGAAATGGCATATAAAAGCGAGCAGACACCATCATATCATGCAAGGCAGACGGCAATTCACATAGCGGAGACAAAAAATGCTTCTGTTGTGCTTGGCTCTGCAACTCCGTCGGTTGAAAGTTATTATAATGCAAAAAAAGGCATATATAAGCTTTATGAATTAAAGAACAGAGCTGCGGGGGCAGATATGCCGGACGTTGCCGTGGTAGATTTAAGAGAAGAATTAAAACAGGGGAACCGTTCGATATTTTCAAGAAAGTTAAAAGAACTGATTGAAGACAGAATAAGAAAAAAACAGCAGATAATGCTTTTTCTTAATAAAAGAGGTTATGCCGGTTTTATTTCATGCCGTTCGTGTGGTTATGTCATGAAATGTCCACATTGTGATATTTCTTTGACAGCACATAATAATGGCTGGCTTGTATGCCATTACTGCGGATATCAGACTGGGTCTGTTAAGTTATGTCCCAAGTGTGGTTCAAGATATATCTCTGGATTTAAAGCCGGGACACAGCAGGTTGAGGAAATGCTGAAAAAAACATTTCCGGGAATAAGAGTTCTCAGGATGGATATGGATACAACATCAGGTAAGGATGGGCATGAAAAAATAATTTCAGAATTTGCAGCTCATAATGCAGATGTGCTTGTAGGCACACAGATGATTGTAAAAGGCCATGATTTTCCAGATGTTACACTGGTAGGTGTGCTTGCGGCAGATATGTCTTTGTATACAAGCGATTTCAGGGCAGGAGAGAGAACATTTCAGCTGCTTGTCCAGGCGGCAGGGCGTGCCGGAAGAAAAAATCTTCACGGTGATGTTATAATACAGACATATACGCCGGATAATTATAGTATTGTGGCTGCACAAAAACAGGATTATGAAATGTTTTATGATGATGAAATATCATTCAGGAAACTTATGGGATATCCGCCGGTAATGCATATGCTTGAAGTAAAAATTTCATCAAAGAATGAAGGAAATCTTGAAAAATCATGTGATGATATGAAAAAATTTTCAGACATGGCAGACGATAAAAAGCTTTTTATAACAGGTCCCGTTGTTCCGCAGGTATATAAGCTCAATGATATTTATACACAGGTATTATATGTTAAGGCGGCTGATTATGAGAGGCTTACGCAATTTAAAGATAATATAGAAGTGCATGTAAAGGATAATATATTATATAAGAATGTAAGTGTACAGTTTAATTTTGATTAAGGAGGTAATGCATAATGGCATTAAGAAACATTAGAATACTCGGAGATGAGATTTTAAAAAAGCAGGCAAAAGAAGTTACAGAGATGACACCTAAGATTGAGGAATTAATCGATGACATGTTTGAAACTATGTATGATGCAAACGGGTGCGGACTTGCTGCACCACAGGTAGGAATAAGAAAAAGAATAGTTGTAATTGACTGCGGTGACCAGCCACTGGTACTTATTAATCCTGAAATTCTTGAGACAAGCGGAGAACAGACAGGTCAGGAGGGCTGCCTTTCTGTTCCAGGAAAAGTGGGCATTGTGACAAGACCTAATTATGCAAAGGTTAAGGCTCTTGATGAAAATATGGATGAAATAATTGTCGAGGGCACAGAACTTCTGGCAAGATGTCTCTGCCATGAAATAGACCATCTTAACGGAATAATGTATGTTGATAAAGCGGAAGGACCGCTTATGGATACAGAGGAGGCAGAAGAAAATTAATGAAAGTTGTATTTATGGGAACGCCTGATTTTTCAGTTGGTACATTAAAGGCAATTGTAGAAGCAGGACATGAAGTTGCAGCAGTTGTCACACAGCCTGATAAACCGAAAGGAAGAGGCGGTGCGATGAGTTTTTCAGATGTAAAGCAGGCAGCTATTGAACTAGGACTTTTAGTGCTTCAGCCGAAACGTGCAAGGGATGAAGAGTTTGTAAATGAACTTAGAAAGATAAATCCGGATGTTATAGTAGTAGTCGCATTCGGACAGATTCTTTCAAAAGAAATTCTTGATATGCCAAAATATGGATGTGTCAATGTTCATGCTTCACTTCTTCCAAAGTACAGAGGTGCATCGCCGATACAGTGGGCAGTAATTGACGGTTGTGAGTATTCCGGCGTAACAACAATGATGATGAATGAAGGAATTGATACCGGTGATATTCTTCTTGTTGAAAAAGTAAAGCTTGATAGTAAAGAGACAGGAGGAAGCCTTTTTGATAAGTTAAGCGGTGTCGGTGCTGCTCTTCTGGTGAAAACTCTTGATGAACTTGAAAAAGGTACAGTAAAGCCTGTAAAGCAGAATGAGACTGAAGCAACTCATGTAAAAATGCTTGATAAATCATTTGGTAATATAGATTTTTCAATGGAGGCTGCAAGAATTGAGAGACTTATAAGAGGTCTTAATCCGTGGCCGAGTGCATTTACACATTTCAATGGAAAATTGTTGAAAATATGGGATGCGGATGTTTGTGATGATGTTGTTTGTGAATCATGTGAATCTGTTGTGAACGGAATGATAACACATGTGGATAACAATTCGTTTATCGTAAAATGTGGGGATAACTCGCTTAAAATCAATGAACTTCAGCTTGAAGGCAAGAAGAGAATGAAAACACAGGATTTTTTACGTGGAAATCATATTAATACAGGGGATATCCTTGGAAAATAAATGATTTTTGTGGATATATGTTAGTATTTGGATTTAAGGAGGTAGCAGCTTATGCCATATGGATATTACGGATATTATTTTGACCCGACATATATTTTGATAATTATTGCAGCTATTATATCACTTATTGCACAGTGGAGAGTTAATTCAGCATTTTCAAAATATTCAAGGGTGGCGAGCATGTCAGGAATGACAGGTGCACAGGCAGCAAGAATGATTTTGCAGTCAAACGGAATAAATGATGTGTCTGTACAGAGGATATCAGGTAAACTAACAGATCATTATAACCCATCTACTAAAGTGCTTAATCTTTCGGAATCTGTGTATGGTTCAACATCTGTTGCAGCTATAGGAGTTGCGGCACATGAGTGCGGTCATGCTATACAGCATGCAAGAGGATATTTTCCACTTTCTTTAAGAACTGCACTTGTGCCTGTTGCGAATATCGGTTCACAGCTCTCATGGGTATTTATCATAGTTGGTGCAATTTTAAGCTTTAACCAGACACTTATAACAATAGGTATTATTATGTTTAGTGCGGCCGTGCTTTTTCAGCTTGTTACGCTTCCTGTGGAATTTAACGCTTCTGCAAGAGCTCTTGAACAGCTGGAAAGTAATGGTATACTTTACAGGGATGAAGTAAGCCAGACAAGAAAAGTATTGTCAGCTGCTGCACTTACTTACGTTGCAGCAGCGGCTACAGCAATCTTGCAGCTTTTAAGACTTATAATTCTTTTTGGAGGAAGAGACCGGAGAGATGACTGATAAAATGCAGGTTAATTTACGACAGGTAGCTATGGAAATACTGTATGAAGTACAGAAGAATAATGGACTGCTTCATGTTGTATTATCGGATGCTTTAAAGAAATACCAGTATCTTGATAAAAATGAGCGTTCATTTATCTCAAGACTTGTACAGGGAACAGAAGAAAGAAAAATAGAACTTGATTATATTATAGACAGTTTTTCAAAAACTCCTGTAAAAAAACAGAAAGATGTTATAAGAATTATTCTGGAAATGTCTGTCTACCAGTTAAAATATATGGACAGTGTGCCGGCTTCAGCAGTCTGCAATGAAGCGGTAAAGCTGGCTGTAAAGAAAAACTTTGGGACGCTTCGCGGTTTCGTGAATGGTGTTTTGAGAAATATAGCAAGAAATATTGATAATATTGAATATCCGGATAAAAGTACGAATACAGATAAATATTTATCTGTAAAATATTCAGTTCCGGAGGAACTTGCAGGATATTTTCTTAAAAAATTCGGTGATAATGAAACAGAAGAAATGTTTGAAGCATTTAACAAAGATAAGTCAACATATATAAGATGTAATACAAAAAAGACAGATATTGCAGGTCTTACGGCTGCACTTGAGGCAGAGGGAGTTACAGTTACAAATGAAGGCATAGATAAAAGAATTGATTATGCTTTGAAAATATCAGGGTATGATTATCTTGGCGGACTGAAGTCATTTCGCGATGGACTGTTTTTTGTGCAGGATATAAGTTCCATGCTTGCATCACAAGGCGGCTTTATTAAGCGGGATGCGTATGTTATAGATGTGTGTGCCGCACCGGGTGGAAAGAGTATTAATGCTGCTTTAATGGCTGACATCGGACATGTAAGTTCAAGAGATATAAGCGGGCGTAAAGTATCACTTATAAAAGAAAATGCTGAAAGACTTGGAATTGATAATATTACGTATAAAGTATGGGATGCTGTTAAAAAGGATGAAGAAAGTGTAGAAAAAGCAGATGTGCTTATATGTGACCTGCCTTGTTCCGGACTTGGAATTATAGGAAGAAAGCCGGATATAAAGTATAATGTTACATATGAAAAAATAAAAGAACTCGCTTTACTTCAGAGGAAAATACTTTCAACAGTCTGGGAATATGTAAAAAAAGACGGAATACTTATATATAGTACATGTACGGTTACTCCTGAGGAAAATGCAGAAAATACTGAATGGCTTGTGAATAATTATCCATTTGAACTCATTGGAAAACCTGAACAGATTATGCCTCAGGACGGCACAGGAGACGGATTTTACATAGCAAGGCTTAAAAGGACGGAATGACAATGGAAAATATTGATAACAGAATAGATATAAAGTCAATGACAATTGATGAACTTGAAGAACTTCTTGTGTCAATGGGAGATAAGAAGTTCCGTGGAAAGCAGATTTTCTCATGGCTGCATGAAAAACTTGTTGTTTCATTTGATGACATGACTAATTTATCAAAACCGCTACGTGAAAAACTTGAAGAAAAATGCAGAATTACAGCGTTAAAAGCAGAAACTGTGCAGGTTTCAAAAATTGACGGAACATCAAAATTTCTATTTGAATTATATGACGGCAATCTTATAGAAAGTGTTCTTATGAAATATCATCATGGTAATTCTGTATGTATATCTTCACAGGTTGGCTGCCGTATGGGATGCCGTTTCTGTGCGTCCACACTTGATGGCTGTGTGAGAAATCTTACGCCATCAGAGATGCTTGACCAGATATATACGATTCAGAAAATTTCAGGTGAGAGAGTTGATAATGTTGTAGTCATGGGTTCTGGTGAGCCAATGGATAATTTTGATAATATTATCCGCTTTTTAAGTCTGTTAAACAGTGAACAGGGGCTTAATATCAGTGCGAGAAATATTACTGTATCGACATGTGGAATTGTACCTAAGATTATAGAGCTGGCAGATAAAAAACTGCAGATAACGCTTGCAATATCGCTTCATGCTCCTAATGATGAATTAAGAAAAACGATGATGCCTATTGCAAATAAATATTCAATTGAAGAGATTATGGAAGCATGCCGGTATTATTTAAAGCAGACTAACAGACGAATTTCATTTGAATATAGTCTTGTAAAAGATGTTAATGATACAGAGGAGTGTGCACAGCAGCTGATATCGCTTGTGAAAGGGATGAATTGCCATATAAATCTTATTCCGGTTAATCCTATTAAAGAAAGAGATTACAGGCAGTCAGAGCAAAAAGCTATTTATGCTTTTAAAAATAAACTTGAAAAAAATGGAATAAATGTTACTATAAGAAGGGAAATGGGCAGAGATATTGATGGTGCCTGTGGACAATTAAGAAAAAGCTATATAGGCAAATGAATGTAAAGAATGGAGATAACAATGGAAGCATTTGCTTTGACAGATGTGGGGATTGAAAGAAAAATTAATCAGGATTATGTCTATTTTACCCTGAAACAGACAGGGCATCTTCCGAATTTGTTTATAGTTGCTGACGGCATGGGAGGACATAAGGCAGGAGACGTTGCATCAAGGTACACTGTTGATGAATTTGTATCTTTAATAGAAAATGCTACTGAAAAAGATGACATAACAGTTATAAGTGAGGCAGTTACAAAGGTAAATACGATGCTTCTTGAAAAGGCAAAAGAGTCACCTGACTATACAGGAATGGGAACAACTCTTGTTGTTGCTACGATTAAAGATGAAATGCTTCGTGTTGCAAATGTCGGTGACAGCAGACTGTATGTTATAGGTACAGATGGCATACGCCAGATTACAAGAGATCATTCACTTGTTGAGGAAATGGTTTCTATGGGAGAAATAGACAGAAAAGAAGCAAGAACACATAAAAGGAAAAATATTATTACAAGAGCTATAGGTGGAGACAGTTATGTTGAACCGGAAATGTTTTGCGTAGAACTTATGCCGGATGATATAATTATGATGTGTTCTGACGGACTTACGAATATGATTGAAGACGAAGATATATTTAAGATTGTTAAACAGAATCTGCCGCTTGATAAAACAGCAGAAACATTAGTTGATACAGCTAATAGTAATGGCGGTAAAGATAATATTTCAGTCATTTTAATAAAACCTTAAAAGGTGAAACAGCAAACAGAAATGGAGAATTTTATGTTAAGAAAAGGAATGTTTTTGGCAGACAGATATGAAATTCTGGAACAGATTGGTACAGGTGGAATGTCTGATGTCTACAGAGCAAAGTGTCATAAGCTCAACAGATTTGTAGCAATCAAGGTCTTGAAAAAAGAGTATAGCGAAGATAAGACTTTTGTATCAAAATTCCGTGCAGAAGCACAGGCAGCAGCAGGACTTACACATCCTAATATTGTAAATGTATATGATGTTGGTGATGAAAATGGCATTTATTATATTGTAATGGAACTTGTAGAGGGAATTACCCTTAAAAAATATATAGAAAAGAAGGGAAAGATTCCATATAAAGAGGCTGTAAGCATTGCAATCCAGGTAGCAAAAGGCATGCAGGCGGCTCACAGCCATCATATCGTGCACCGCGATATCAAACCGCAGAACATTATTATTTCAAGGGATGGCAAAGTCAAGGTTACTGATTTTGGTATAGCAAAAGCAGCATCTTCAAGTACAATTACATCTTCTACAATGGGTTCTGTTCATTATATAAGCCCTGAACAGGCCAGAGGTGGTTATTCAGATGAGAGAAGTGATATATATTCATTTGGTATTACACTATTTGAGATGCTTACCGGAACAGTTCCGTTTGATGGGGATTCAACAGTTTCTGTAGCTGTACAGCACATACAGGAAGAGATTCCAAGGCCATCGACAGTTGCCGATGGTATTCCTGTAAGCATTGATATGATTGTACTTAAATGTACACAGAAAAAAACAGAGAGAAGATATCAGGATGCAGCAGAACTTATTGCTGATTTGAAAAAATCTCTTGTGGCACCTGATGAGAATTTTGTTAAGATGATGCCTGTATATAATGCACCTGGTCAGCCTGAAACAGTTCAGGCTGCAGAGGAAAGCAGCGAAAATAATGATGAACAGGAAAATCAGAATAGTAATGAAAGTATGGCAGAAAATAAAAAAGACAGTGAAGATATCGATGATGAATTATTAGATGATGAACTTCTTGACGATGATGACGATGAAGAAGATTCTGATTCCGATGATGACGATGAAGAAGATATTGACGATGAGAATAATGATAAACTTGATAAGATATTCAAGTGGATTGGTGCCGGAATTATAGCATTAATAGTTATTATAACAATATTTGTTGTTGCAAAACTTTTCATAGGTGGTTCTTCAAATAAAAAGGAAGAGGAAACAACAACTCAGGCACAGACAACTACAGCAGCTTCAAAAGAAGATGCTTCAAAGAAAGTTTCTGTTCCTAGTGTTATCGGTAAGACTGAGGAAGAAGCAAAGACAGCACTTAATTCACTTGGTCTTGGATATAAGGCGACGTATCAGCCATCGAATACAATCCCTGAAGGAACAGTAATTTCACAGGGAACAAGTTCAGGTACAAAGGTAGCAAAGAATACAACAATAACACTTTCAATAAGTTCAGGTCCTGAAAGTTCATCAGTTCCTAATGTTGTTGGACGGGATCAGGTTGAAGCATCATCGCTACTTGAGTCTGCCGGATTTAAGGTATCGGTAAAACAGTCATACAGTGATTCAGTAGAACAGGGCAAGGTAATAAGCCAGTCACCTTCAGGCAGCACAACTGTATCACCGGGTTCAACTGTAACAATTACAGTAAGCCAGGGAAAAGAGACAAAGATGGTTACAGTGCCAAGTCTTGCAGGAATGAATCTTAAAGATGCACAGAATACTCTTAGTTCATTGGGACTTAATTATAGTATTGAATATAGAGATGGTGGCACTAAGAAAGATACAGTAATTAATACCAGCCCATCAGCAGGAGGGTCAGCTGAAGAAGGCTCATCCGTTAAGATTTATGTAAGTAAAGGTCAGGAGACAACAACTGCTGCACCTGGGAGCGGAGCGGGAAATAATAATTCCGGTTCAGGAAATAATACAGGAAATAACAGCCAGCAGGGTGCTGCAGGCAGTAACTAACAGAATATGGTTTACGGAAAAATAATTAAAGGTATTGCAGGCTTCTACTACGTTCATGTAGAGGCCTGCGGTATTTATGAATGTAAAGCAAAAGGAAACTTCAGAAATAAAAAAATTAAACCGCTTGTAGGAGATAATGTACGTATTGAAATAATTGACGAAGAAAATTTCAAAGGCAATATTGAAGAGATACTTGAGCGGAAAAATGAGCTTATACGTCCCGCTGCGGCTAATATTGACCAGGCACTGCTTTTATTTGCAATTAAAGATCCTGCTCCAAACCTGAATCTGCTGGACAGATTTCTTGTTATGATGGATTACCAGAATGTACCAGTTATAGTATGTTTTAATAAAGTGGAACTTGTAGATGAAAAAGAGCAGGAAAGGCTTCGCAGCATATATGAAAAATGTGGATGCCGTGTTTTATTTATGAGCATATACGAGAATAAAGGCGTAGATGAATTAAAGAAACTTCTGCATGATAAAACAACAATTCTTGCAGGACCATCAGGTGTTGGTAAATCGTCATTTACTAATATTTTACTTGAGTCAGATACAATGGAGACAGGCGGAATAAGCAGAATCGGAAGAGGAAGACATACTACAAGGCATTCAGAGATATTTAATATGTATGGAAAGTCATATATATGTGATACACCGGGATTTACTTCACTTATGCTTCCTGAACTGGAAAAAGAGGATTTAAGATATTATTTTCCGGATTTTGAAGAATTTGAAGGTAAATGCAGATTTAATGGCTGCGTTCATGTAAATGAGCCGGGATGTGCGGTTAAAATGGCTGTTGATGAGGGAATACTAAGCAAAGACAGATATCAAAGTTATGTCACTTTGTATGAAGAGTTGAAAAATAAAAAGAAGTATTAATTTCTTTTGAAGAACAAGGAGAAAATTATGAATATTTTATCGCCGTCTATTCTTTCAGCAGATTTTACCAAGCTGGGAGAAGAGATTGAGACAATAGATAATGCCGGGGCAGAATATATCCATGTTGATGTAATGGATGGAATGTTTGTTCCTAGCATTTCTTATGGAATGCCTGTTATAAAGTCAATAAGAAAATCAACAGGCAAAGTCTTTGATGTTCATCTTATGATAAGCGAGCCAATAAGATATATTGCAGATTTTGCTGCATCAGGAGCGGACATGATTACTGTTCATGTTGAGGCGTGTTCGGATGTTGTTGCAACAATTGAGAAAATAAGAGAGTATAAGCTCAAAGTTGGTATAACCTTAAATCCGGACACACCGGTATCAGCTATAAAACCTTATCTTAACAGAGTTGATATGGTATTGATTATGAGTGTTAATCCAGGATTTGGAGGACAGAAGTTCATTACTTCATCAGTCGATAAGATAAAAGAAGTCAAAAGATTAAGAGATGAGTTGAATCTTTCATATGATATCGAGGTCGATGGCGGAATTAATATTGACAATCTGGCAACGGTTCTTGAAGCAGGTGCCAATGTCATTGTTGCAGGTTCTGCAATTTTCAGAGGTGATGCCGCTGAAAATGTTAAGAAATTTAAGAGTATTATGAGTGTATGGTAATATTTTATGATGAGTCCTGTGACGGTCCTGACAGGACTCAAAATTTATTATGTAAATTAATAAAAAAGTGTTGATATTTACAAAAAACATGTATATAATACAAATAGGAACAGATAAAGTTCTCTTCATCATCTATGATGAGTCCTGTGACGGTTCTGACAGGACGGTAAAATAAAAATTGACCGAGTGATGAAGCTGATTACGAGAGGCTTATAAAAGTCTCTCGTTTCTTTTACCCTGCTTAATCAAGCAGATATTTCCCAAAGGAGAAAATTGAATGATATTATCTGAGAAAGGTGAAAAGCCGTTACATAAAAAAGAATTTGACAGAAGGTATGGTTTTTCTCCGTTGAAATATTTTCATAAAGAATTGGGAATATAAGAAAATTCTTTCTGCATTTCATTCGTGCTGAAAAAACTGTAATTCGTGCAAATTGTCACACAAGATGTTTTATTTTTTATATTATAAATACAACGTATAGCAGAAACAATTAAATAGAAGTACGTTTTATTTCAAATGTGAAGGAGGAAACAAGATGAAGAATAAATTATTTACAATTTTAATTGGTCTTGCCCTGGTGGCAGCAATTCTGCCTGCCTATAAAGTAAAGGCGGAGGAAACGGGACACAAACATTGCATATGCGGTGCACAGCATACAGAAAAAGGAGACCATGTAAGCGATACGCAGACAGAGTATTCTACAAGATTGTATATGAAAGACGGAAAACTTATGATGGGTGACGGAGAGTGGGAAACAAGAGAAACTGCTCTTACACCATATGTTTCATATGATGCGTATTCATTGGAAAGCGGAAATTATTATCTTGACACGGACCTTGAGTTTAGTTATGAACTTATAGAAATGCCTGTTCTTTTTATTGACGGAGATGTAAATCTTTGCCTTAACGGTCACAGTATTATACTGGCTTCATCACAAAGTTCTGTAATTGAAGTTATTAAAGGAAAAAGTCTTACTTTGACCGATTGTAAAGGCGGAGGAAATATTTCACACAAAGGTGTTTATTCTGCAGGACACGGAATAACTACAGCAGGAACATTTAATATGTATGGAGGAAATATCACTAATAATTTTACATTTGGAGTGACCAACAATATTGCTGATAAGGCCAACAACGGCGGTGGTGTGTTTATTGAACCGAACTGTACAATGAAGATGTATGGCGGAACAATCACTAATAACAAAGCTGTAAGCGGAAAGGATTCTTCAACAGGTGAAGCCATTGAAGGACACGGCGGTGGTGTCTATGTTTCAAAAGACAGCGAATTTAACATGTATGGCGGTGAGATTAGTGGTAACAAATCAAATTTAACAGGAGGCGGTGTATACAATCTCGGCAGAATGACTGTGTCAGGTGATGCAAAGATTTCCGGAAACGGAAAAAACAGCAGAAATTACAGTAATGCCTATATGGGAGAAGGAGGAACACTCACAATCGGCGGTAAACTGACAGGAAAGATAGGCGTCAGCAAGTATGACAGTAAAGTTGGTGACGTTGTCGTAACAGGTGCCGATGCGGACACAGATTACAGTGCAAAATTTTTTAGTGACAATTTTAACTTCGATGTTAAACATGATGGCAATAATATTGTGTTGATACCACATACACATGTTTTGGGAGAATGGGAACACAATGGTATTTTACACTGGCATGAATGTGAGGTTTGTTCCAAAGTGCTTGATGATGCAGAACATACATGGGATGAGGGCGTAATTACAAAGGAGCCTACAACCGATGCTGAAGGTGAGAAAACTTTCACATGTGATGTATGTAAAGCAACAAAAACGGAAGCGATTGACAAGCTGCCTGTTGTAAATGTCGAAATTCAGGATGGCTCAAACAACTCACAGTATACAGATACTTCTGACAAAAATCAGAATAATGGCACAACAGGTGAACAGAATAACGACACGTCTGCAATAACATCTCCGGAGACAGGAGACAAGATGAATCTTGTATTGTGGATTGCCTTGCTGGTTGTAAGTGCAAGTACAGTTATTGGTATGGCTGTTGTAAACAGAAAAACAATATAATATATAAACAATAAAATGTATTAAATTGCAAGGCGGCTATCGGAAACGATGGCCGCCTAAAATTATGAGAGAATAGTATTGAGAAGGTTAGTAAATAATGATATTATTATTACAAAATACAGATAAAAGAGGAAATATGTCTATGCAATCAAAAGTGAATGAAGCGGCAAAAAGAAAAAATTGTGGTTATAATTGTGCCCAGGCAGTGGCATGCACGTATTGTGACATGGCTGGTATTGATGAAGAAACAGCAAAAAATCTTACACAGGGTTTTGCTGCTGGTATTGGAGGCAGTATGGAAGCAACATGTGGAGCGATAATAGGTGCAGTTAGTGTATTAGGTATGATTAATAAAGATGCCGTGAAAACAATGCAGGGTTCAAGAAGAATAATCAATAGATTTAAGGAACAAAATGGTACAGTTGTCTGTAAGGAATTAAAAGGAATAACTGATGGAGTTGTAAAAAGAGAATGTATTGACTGTGTGAAAGATGCAGCGTTATTTCTTGAGGATGAATTAAAATAAGATGGTATTTTGAGCTATACTTTTAATGTGTTATTTAATAATTATCAGAGGATATTTTTATGAAAGAAAATGAAAAAAAATCCAGAATACTTTTACAGCTTTTTATAACATTTATGAAAATAGGCACATTCACTTTCGGCGGTGGTTATGCAATGATTCCGCTTATTCAGAGAGAGACTGTGGTGAAAAGAAAATGGGTAGATGATGAAGATATACTTAATATTGTAGCAATAGCAGAGAGTACGCCGGGCCCCATAGCGATAAATACTTCGACATTTGTAGGGTATCGTGTTGGCGGATTTTGGGGAGCTGTTGTTGGAACGGCTGGCATGATACTGCCGTCATTTGTAATAATACTGGCGATTTCTTTTGTATTGAAAAGATTTCAGGATATACAGATTGTAAAGTATGCATTTAATGGTGTACGAGCTGGTGTACTGGCACTTATAATAAGAGCATTGTGGCTTATGTACAAGAATGTTAAAAAGTCAGCTGTGACATATATAGTTATGGCTGCAGTATTTGTTTTAAGTGCGTTTGCTGATGTTAATGTAATTATTGTTATAGCATGCTGTGCATTATTTGGACTTATAACATCTTATATAAAAACAGGAAAAGAGAAGCAGAATATATGATATATATCAGATTATTATGGACATTTTTTAAAATAGGTGCTTTTACATTCGGAGGAGGCTATGCAATGCTTCCGCTTGTAGAGAGTGAAGTCGTGGCACATGGGTGGATGGATGAACAGGATATCGTTAATTTTATAGCGGTCAGCGAAAGTACGCCGGGCTCATTTGCTGTAAATGTTGCTACATATGTAGGAGAAGAAGTTGCCGGTATTGCCGGTTCGGTATGTGCAACATTTGGTGTTGTGCTGCCGTCGTTTATAATAATTCTCATAATAGCCGGATGTTATAAGAAATTCAGGGACAGCGGCATTATAAAAGGGTGTATGAGCGGACTTAAACCAGCAGTTGTCGGACTTATCGGAGCTTCAGTTATATCAGTAGGCAGGGAAGTATTTATTCCTGATGGATTAGCAGTGGAAATTTTTAAGGCAGCAGGTACATATGTTTCCGCAGGAATACTTGTGATTGCACTTATTTTGTCATTTAAAAAAGTACATCCGATTATAATAATCATTTTAAGTGCAATATTAGGGATAGCAGCCGGATATATTGCATAAAAATAAGAAATGTACATTTTACCATATATGTGATATACTATATTCTATTGTATTATGACATTAAATACTTTTAAAGGAGAAAATAAATTATGAAACTTGGTATCGTAGGTCTGCCAAATGTTGGTAAGAGTACATTATTTAATTCACTTACAAAAGCCGGAGCTGAGTCTGCAAACTATCCGTTCTGTACAATTGATCCTAATGTTGGCGTTGTTACAGTTCCAGATGAAAGGCTTGACAGACTTGCAGCACTCTATAATTCAGCAAAGATTACACCTGCTGTTATTGAATTTGTTGATATTGCCGGTCTTGTTAAAGGTGCATCAAAAGGTGAAGGACTTGGTAATCAGTTCCTTGCAAATATCAGGGAAGTTGATGCGATTGTCCATGTTGTAAGATGTTTTGAAGACAGCAATATTGTTCATGTAGATGGTTCAATTGACCCATTAAGAGATATTGAGACAATTAATCTTGAGCTTATTTTCTCAGATATGGAAGTTCTCGAGAGAAGACTTTCTAAGCAGAAGAGAGCATCATATAACAATAAAGAGATTGCAAAAGAATGTGATTTGATTGAGAGACTTATTGCGTTCCTTGAAGCAGGCAATCTTGCAAAGAATTTTGAACTTGAAGATGAAGATGAAGAGGCATTTTTCAAAGAATACAATCTTCTTACAGCAAAGCCTGTAATTTTTGCGGCAAATGTAACAGAGGATGATCTGGCAAATGATGGTGCTGATAACAAGTATGTTCAGGCAGTACGTGAATTTGCAGAGAAAGAACATTGTGGAGTATTTGTAATCTGTGCACAGATTGAGCAGGAAATTTCAGAACTTGATGATGATGAGAAGAAGATGTTCCTCGAAGACCTTGGACTCAAGTCTTCAGGACTTGATAAGCTTATTTCAGCAAGCTACAGTCTTCTTGGACTTATCAGCTATCTCACAGCAGGTGAGACAGAGACAAGAGCGTGGACAATTACTAAGGGTACAAAAGCACCTCAGGCAGCCGGAAAGATTCACAGTGATTTTGAAAGAGGCTTTATTAAGGCAGAAGTTGTATCTTATGACGATTTAATTAACTGCGGTTCATATAATGCTGCAAAAGAAAAAGGTCTTGTAAGAATGGAAGGAAAAGAATATGTTGTTAAAGATGGCGATGTTATTCTTTTCAGATTCAATGTATAAAACCAATTTATAAAGAATTATAAAAATTTTGTGAAATATATTACAAAATAAAAAAACTATATATTGTGGACTTTACTACGTTAATACACTATATAAATATAAACAGAGCAGATATTGAGGAATTTCCAATATTTGCTCTGTTTTTTTGTACAAAAAAGACTTGTATTTTATCTAAAATAAGTATAAAATTGACCATAAAGTGGTGGAAAGTGGTAGCAAATGGTTTAAAGTGGTAAATGGAGGCACGAAATTATGTTTATGGGAGAATATAACCATACAATTGATGCCAAAGGGCGTCTTATTGTACCGGCGAAGTTCCGTGAAATATTAGGTGATAATTTTATTGTTACCAAAGGTCTTGACGGCTGCCTTTTTGTTTACCCGAATGATGAATGGACCAGATTTGAAGAAAAGCTGAAAAGCTTACCACTTACTAATAAAAATGCCAGACAGTTTACACGTTTTTTCCTTGCCGGAGCAGCGGCATGCGAAGTTGATAAACAGGGAAGAATACTTCTCCCACAGGTTTTAAGGGAGTTTGCCAGTCTCGAGAAGGACGTTGTGCTTGTCGGAGTTGCAAGCAGAATCGAAATATGGAGCAGAGAACGCTGGGATGAATCTATGAATACATATGATGGTGACATGGATGAAGTGGCAGAAAATATGGAAAGTCTGGGATTTAGTATATAGCAGTTTACTAAGTGTAAAGGAAAGATTCGGATATGGAGTTTAAGCACAAATCAGTTTTATTGGAAGAGACAATTGAAAATCTGAATATAAAGCCGGATGGTATTTATGTGGATGGAACGCTTGGCGGAGGCGGACATTCATATGAGATTGCTAAAAGACTCACTGCCGGAGGAAGACTTATAGGAATAGACCAGGATGCAGATGCGATTAAGGCAGCTACAGACAGATTAAAGGAATTTGCTGACAGGGTTACGATAGTAAGAAATAATTATTGTAATATTGCAGATGTACTTGACGAACTGGGAATAGTCAAGGTTGACGGAATAATACTTGACCTTGGAGTTTCATCTTATCAGCTTGATACAGCTGAACGTGGATTTACATATAATGTAGATGCACCTCTTGATATGAGAATGGATCAGAGGCAGCAGATAACAGCAAAAGACATAGTAAATACATACAGTGAATTTGATTTATACAGAATAATCCGTGATTATGGAGAAGATAAATTTGCAAAAAATATTGCAAAACATATAGTTGCAAGACGTACTGAAAAGCCAATAGAGACAACATTTGAACTCAATGATGTCATAAAGGCAGCTATACCGATGAAGTGCAGGATTAACGGAGGACATCCCGCAAAAAGGACATTTCAGGCAATAAGAATAGAATTAAATCATGAGCTTGATGTTCTTGAAAATTCTATTGATACAATGATAGACCGCCTAAATGCGGATGGAAGATTATGTATTATTACATTCCATTCTCTTGAGGACAGAATTGTAAAAGTAAGATTTAAAAATAATGAGAACCCATGTACATGTCCACCAGATTTTCCGGTATGTGTATGTGGAAAGAAATCAAAGGGAAAGGTTATTACAAGAAAACCGATACTTCCGTCTGAAGAAGAACTTAGTGTTAATTCACGTTCGAAAAGTGCTAAGTTAAGAGTGTTTGAAAGAGCAGGGGAGGCTTAAAAATGGCTGGTAGGAGAGTTGAAAATCAAAGAAGACAAAAATATGGCACAAGTTCATATGTGAGTGGAAATACAGCAAGAAAACTTGCAGCTGCACCACAGAGAAGATATGAAGAATATGATATACCTAAGGAAGTTGAAATAACAGAGGAAGACCGGATTGCCATCAGAAAGAAGCGTAAGGCAATACATCGTGCCAACAGACTTAATTTCCTGTATACAGTCGGAGTGTCAGCTATTATTGTTACAATATTTGCAATATGCTTACAATATCTGAATGTCCAGTCACAGGTCAAGACAAACTCAACAGCAGTTACAAAGCTTCAGTCAGAACTTAATGAACTTACTAATTCTAATGATGAACTTGAACTTGAAATTAATGCAGGCATAGACTACGAACAGATTTATAATACAGCTGTAAATGAACTTGGAATGGTTTATCCTGAGAGAGATCAGGTTATTACATATGATGCGGGAGTAAGTGAGTACGTAAAACAGTATCATGATATTCCATAAGAGTATATTACATTTGATATATGGGAGAATTCGGAACGCATATGAATAACGAAGAACTTAGACGTAATAAATACAGAAGAAAAAAGGCAATGCTTAGGAAAGTACAAAACAAAATGGGCGTTGCCTTTTTTGTTATAATTCTTGCACTCTTTGCATTGGCAGTGAGAATACTTCTCATCAATTATAATCACGGAGAAGCTTATTCTAAGACGGTACTTGACCATCAGAGTTATACATCTACAACAATACCTTACAAGAGAGGTCAGATTCAGGATGCTAATGGAACAGTTCTTGCGTATAGTGAGAGAGTATACAACCTGATACTTGACCCGAAACTTATATTGTCTGATGAAAAGTATAAAGAACCGACACTTACGGCATTGACAGAATGTTTTGATTTAAAAAGAAGTGATCTTGAGTCAATTCTTGCAACTAAAAGCACAAGCCAGTATGAGAAGCTGTTAAAAGAGCTGACAAAAGATGAAATCTCAGAATTTGAGAGCCGTGTGGAAGATACAAAAAATAATCCATATATAAAAGGTGTGTGGTTTGAAGACAGCTATATAAGAAAATATCCATTTTCTACACTGGCGGCCGATGTAATTGGATTTGCAAGTGCTGCAAATGGCGGTGAGCTTGGGCTTGAAAATTATTATGATGAGGAACTGTCCGGAACCGATGGTATTTCATACAGTTATGTAGGTGAAAATCTTGATGTTGAGACACAGGAGAAAAAAGCTGAAGATGGCTATAATCTTGTGACAACAATAGATTATAAAGTACAGAGCATAATTGAAAATAAAATAAAAGAATTAAATGCCGAAAGACCATCAAAGTCAACGGCTGTAATTGCAATGAATCCAAAGACGGGGGAGATTCTTGCAATGGCAAGTTATCCGACATTTAATCTTAACAATCCGAGAGACCTGAGTGGTGTGTACACACAGGAAGAATTGAGCACAATGACTGATATAGAGATGACTAATGCCATGTATGCATTGTGGAGTAATTATTGTGTTTCTACTATATATGAGCCGGGTTCAACTTTCAAGCCATTTACGGTAGCAGAGGGACTTGAGGAAGGTGTTATACATGATGGCGATACATTTTACTGCGGCGGTTTCATGGAAGTCAGCGGAAGCATAATCAACTGCCATGAACACAGCGGACATGGTACTGTTACAGTAAAAGAAGGTCTTATCCAGTCATGTAATCCGACTATGATGCAGATTGCAGCAAAGCTTGGTGGTGTGAAAATTGCGAAATATGAGGCACTTTTTGGATTTGGTAACAGGACAGGCATTGATTTGCCGGGCGAGGAAGCCGGTCTTACAATCGGTGAGAAGATGAAAGTCATTGATGCAGCATGTAACTCTTTTGGACAGAATATCAATGTAAATATGGTTCAGATGGCAGCGGCATTTTCATCACTTGTAAATGGTGGTAATTATTATCAGCCTCATATAGTAAAAAGAATTGAAAAGAGTACAGGAGAAGTCGTAAAAACGATAGAACCTAATCTTGTAAGACAGACTGTAACATCAGAGACATCACAGCTGCTACGCACATATTTAAGAGCCGGCGTAGATGAAGGACTTGCCAGAAAGTCAGGTGTTGCAGGATATGCTATCGGTGGTAAAACGGGAACGGCACAGAAACAGCCGCGAGAAGATAAGAAGTGGGTTGTATCTTATATAGGATGTGCACCTACTGATGACCCACAGCTTGTATTGTATACAGTAATTGATGAACCATTTGAGACAAACGGAACATCAGGAAGTTCTCTTGATGCACTTAATCTTTCAAGAAGTATCTACGAGGAGGCTCTTCCATATCTTAATATTTATAAAGATATTAAGGCAGAACCGGTTGATACAACCAATAGTGCAGTTGAATCAACTGTAGAACTTCCGGATACAACAAATACAAATAATAATTAAAAAGAGTGATTATATCCGTTATATAGTACATAAAATTATGTAAGCCACTGACATATCAGGAGATGTTTATGAAAAACCGTGATGAAGGCATGGTTAAGACTTATCACCGCAAGAAGCTGCTGGTTAGTATTACATGTGTGATTCTCGCACTCTTACTTATAAGCATAAGACTTTTATATGTATGTGTATTCCAGTCATCGTACTATCTTGAAAAGGCACAAAAGCTGCATGAAAGAGAGCGTGACATAAAAGCGTTAAGAGGTGAAATCCTTGACAGAAACGGAGTTGTGCTTGCATCAAACAAAACAGTATGTACCGTTTCGGTTATACATAGCCAGATTACACAGCCACAAGAAGTAATACAAATGCTTGTAAAAGAGCTTGACATTACGGAAGAAGCTGCAAGAAAGAGGGTTGAGAAAGTATCCTCAATTGAGAGGGTGAAGACAAATGTAGACAAAGAGACCGGTGACAGGATAAGAGAATATAATTATTCAGGTGTCAAAGTGGATGAAGATTATAAAAGATATTATCCATATTCAAAATTATGTTCCAAAGTTCTTGGGTTTACAGGAAGTGACAATCAGGGGATACTTGGACTTGAAGCGAAATACGACGCATATCTTTCAGGTACTCCCGGGCAGATACTCACACTGACTGATGCGTGGGGGGTTGAGGTGAAAAATGGTAATGAAGAACGTGATGAACCTGAAAAGGGGAGTAACCTTTATACCAGCATAGATATTAATATACAGTCATATGCACAGCAGCTTGCACAAAAAACTCTTGAACAGAAACAGGCAAAAAGCGTTTCAATAATCGTTATGAATCCTGAAAACGGAGAGATTCTCGCTATGACAAATGAACCGGAATATGATTTGAATAACCCGTATGAATTAAACAGTGATTTGCTGATATCATCAACAGGAACATCAAAAATGGATTTATTAAATAATATGTGGAGAAATTTCTGTATTAATGATACATATGAACCAGGCTCAATATTTAAAATGGTGACAGCAACTGCCGCACTTGAAACGGGGAGTGTAACATTAAATGACCATTTCACATGTGGAGGAAGTGCTATTGTTGCTGACAGAAAAATAAGGTGCCACAAGACGACAGGACATGGAACACAGACGTTTACACAGACCGTAATGAACTCGTGTAATCCGGCATTTATAGAGTGGGGAAGAAGAGTCGGAACTGAACGGTTTTTTGAGTATATGGGAAAACTTGGGCTGCTTGAAAAGACAGGAATTGATATAGCAGGTGAAGCATCGACAATCATTCACAAGCAGGAAAATGTAGGTGAAGTTGAACTTGCAACAATGTCTTTCGGACAGTCATTCCAGATAACACCGCTTCAGATGCTTCGTGCTGCAAGTGCAATCATAAACGGCGGAAATCTTGTCACACCTCATTTTGCAGTTAAAAGCGTGTCAGAGGCAGATGGAACAGCGGTTGAATTCAATTATGAAATTCAAAGTAATGCCATAGAAGAAAAAACAAGTCTTATGATGAAAGATATTCTCAGGCAGGTAATTGAAGAGGGAGGCGGTAAAAAGGCATATTTAGAAGGATTTTCGATAGGCGGTAAAACTGCAACCTCGCAGAAACTTCCGCGAGGCTCGGGAAAATATATTTCAAGCTTCATCGGATTTTCACCTGTTGATAATGCAAAGGTAATAGCAATGTGTCTTATTGATGAACCACAGGGCATATATTATGGCGGAACAATCGCGGCACCCGTTATAAGGGAGCTTTTTGAAAATATACTGCCTTATCTTGAAATACAGAATAATTGAGAGTAAAATGTGAACATAAAAGCGAATTTAAAGCATGCAAGGGAGAAAGCTGAAATGTTAGATTTAAAAAATAAAAAGATTATGGTCGTAGGAGCAGGAATAAGCGGAATCGGAGCAGTACATCTTCTTAATCAGGTAGGAGCTGATGTTGTATTGTACGATGGTGGTTCAAAACTTAGCGAAGACGATGTGATAAAGAAGTTAAATGGAGATAAAGCACAGATTATTCTTGGCGAATTCAGCAGAGAGTATATGGAAGGAATAGATATGCTTGTCATAAGCCCGGGCGTTCCGATAGATAATCATGTTGTTGTAGAATTTAGAAAGGCAGGCGTTCCGGTATGGGGAGAAGTTGAACTTGCATATAATTATGATAAAGGAACAGTACTTGCAATAACAGGTACTAACGGAAAGACAACAACAACAGCACTCACAGGACAGATTGTCGGAGCATGGGCCAAAAAGACATTTGTTGTCGGCAATATTGGCAATTCTTATACAAAAGAAGTGTTAAATTCAGATGAAGATTCATATACAGTGGCAGAAATAAGCAGTTTTCAGCTTGAAACAGTGCATAAATTTGCACCTAAGGTAAGTGCTGTTTTAAATATTACACCAGATCATCTTAACAGACATCATACAATGGAATGTTATGAACAGACAAAAGAAATGATTGCAGCTAATCAGACAAAACAGGATACATGTGTACTTAATTATGATGATGAGCGTTTAAGAGAATTTGGCGAAAACAAGTGCAAAGCATCTGTTGTATGGTTTTCAAGTAATGGAAAGGTTCCGGTTGGTGTATATGTTGATGGTGATATGATTAAATATACAGACGGCACATCTACACAGGATATTATTAATGTGCATGATATGAATCTGCTTGGAAAGCACAATTATGAAAATGTTTGTGCGGCTGTAGCAATAAGCAAGGCAGCAGGTGTGCCTGATGATATTATAGTAAATCAGGTACGTGTATTTAAAGCAGTTGAACACAGAATTGAATATGTTGCGACAAAAAATGATGTAATGTATTACAATGATTCAAAAGGAACAAATCCAGAAGCGGCAGTCAAAGCAATTGAGGCAATGCAGCGTCCTACAATTCTTATCGGTGGAGGATATGATAAAGGTTCTGAATTTGATTTATATGTAAAAGCATTCAAGGATAAAGTGAAGCTTCTTGTGCTTATAGGCCAGACAAGTGAAAAAATTGCCGCGACAGCCAAAAAGTATGGATTTGATTCAATTATTTATGCTGATTCAATGGAAGAAGTTGTAAAAATATGTGCACAGAATGCGAAACCAGGAGATGCAGTGCTTCTTTCTCCTGCATGTGCAAGCTGGGGAATGTTTGATAATTATGAACAGCGTGGAAGAATGTTTAAAGATTATGTAAATGCACTTTAAATATTATAAATTAGAAAAGTTATTAAGGAGACAGTTGTGGATAGAACCAGAAAGAAATCGGTAAAAAGATATTTTGACTATAGCCTTTTATTTGTTACAATATTTATTGCCGGCTTTGGTCTTATAATGATTTATAGTACAAGTTCATATACTGCCCAGATGAAATTCGGCAATGCACAATACTACTTCAAAAAACAGCTTATGTTTATGCTGCTGGGGTTTGTTGCCATGTATATTGCATACAGGATTGATTATCATGTATGGCATAAACTTGCATTTCCGTTTTTTATATTTGCATCTCTTCTTGTATTTGCATTAATTCCATTTGGCAGTGAGGCAAATGGTGCAACCCGCTGGATAAGATTCGGTTCAATTGGTGTACAGCCGGCAGATGTGTGTAAGCCTGCGGTTATAATGATGGTATCTTCGGCGGTCTGTTCATATGGAACAAAGTTAAAGAAGTTCCGGTATGTAATGCTGATATGTATTCTTACCGGGGGTGTTGAGGCTGCACTTGTATTTGTTATTTCAAATAATATGAGTAGTGCTATAATAATTTTTCTTATTGCATTTGTTCAGACATTTGTAGCATATCCGGGATATAAAATATATGTGGCATTGACCGGGCTTGCGGCTGCCGGTGTCGGAGGTATTTATGCATGGCTTACGAATATGATTAAAAGTGGAAATATGACAGAGAGTTTCAGGCTTAACAGACTGCTTGTCTGGATAAATCCTGAAAATTATGCAAGCGATAAAGGCTTCCAGACTGTGCAGGCTCTTTATGCCATAGGTTCAGGCGGACTTTTTGGAAAAGGACTTGGAAAGAGTCTGCAAAAGCTGGGATACATACCTGAATCTCAAAATGATATGATTTTTTCGATAATATGCGAGGAACTTGGACTTTTTGGAGCTATTTTCGTTATTATTGTTTTTGGAGTAATGTTATGGAGAATTGCCCATGTGGCACAGAATGCACCAGATTTATTCGGAACACTTCTTGTATCGGGTGTATTTGCACATATTGCGATACAGGTTGTCCTTAATATTGCAGTTGTAACTAATTTTATACCAAATACAGGTGTTTCACTTCCATTTATAAGTTATGGCGGAACATCAGAGATAATACTTCTGGCTGAAATAGGGCTTGTTCTTAACGTTTCAAGTAAAATAAGGCTGGAAAGCTGACAGGATGGATGCACAGATTGTAAATAAATTCATATAATGTTATATAGCATTTCCGGAGGCAGAGTTTTGAAAAATCTGTGTGTTCAGGGTGGACGGAAATTATACGGAAGTGTAAGAGTGCAGGGTTCAAAGAACATATGTCTTCCAGTTATGGCAGCAAGTATTCTCAATGAAGGTATCAGTGTTATTGAAAATTGCCCATGCATTGATGATGTATTTATAATGCAGGAGATTCTTTCCAGTCTTGGATGTGTAATTAACAGGGAGCAAAATACACTGATAATTGATACTGCTAATGCTGTAAGCAGGCCTGTTTCGGCTGATATGGCAGGAAAACTGAGAGCATCTTCTGTGCTTATGGGACCGCTTCTTGCAAGATTCGGAAGCGTTAAGACGGCAAAACCGGGAGGATGTCAAATTGGAAAAAGACCAATTGATATACATCTTGATGTATTTAAAAGACTTGGTGCATCATGGGAGCTTGATGATGAGAATGTAAGTGTTTCGTCATTAAAACTTCATGAGGCTGATATATATCTTAGATTTCCAAGTGTGGGTGCAACACAGAATGCTATTATGGCATCGGTTAAGGCGCCGGGAATTACTATTATCAGAAATGCAGCTAAAGAGCCGGAAATAGTCGGTCTTTGTGATTATCTGACAGGTTGTGGTGCAGACATAAAAGGAGCAGGTGGTGACACAATTGCAGTAAGAGGTGTAGATAATTTAAATGACACAGTGTATACAATTCCGGCTGACAGGATGGTAATGGGAACGTATATTGCTTCTGTATGTGCGACAAGGGGGGATATAAAGCTTACCGGATGTAACATATGTGATGCAGGGGGATTCCTGGATGTATACACGGGCATGGGGCTTGAGTACAAAGAGTGCGAAGATGGAATATGTATATTCCAGAAAGAAAGACCCAAAGCGGTTAATTATATAAAAACAAGTGTATATCCGGGATTTCCTACAGATATGCAGTCTGTGACAATGAGTGTGGCTGCATATAGTGATGGAAAGACAGTGTTTGAAGAGAGCATATTTGAAAACAGATTTGGCGTTGCCGGACAGCTTAAAAAGATGGGAGCAGACATATCGGTTGATAAAAATATGGCTCATGTTACCGGCAGAAGCAGACTTACCGGAGCAGATGTTGCCGGAACTGATTTGAGAGGAACGGCGGCTTTATTTGTGGCAGCACTCGCAGCTGATGGCGAAAGTATAATCAGAAACACGCAATATATAAACAGAGGATATGAGAAATTTGTATCGAATTACAGAGAACTTGGAGCAGAAATAATAGAAATATGAAAAGGCAGAAAAACAACAACAGAGTTATAAAAATAGTAGTGCCTGTTATTATATGCCTTGTGGCAGCACTTGTGGTGGCAGGTTATTTCCTGTTCAGGGTAAATAATATATCATACGAAGGAAACAGGCACTACTCTGATGAGGAGATGAATAATTACATATTTGGAACGGATACACCGAATGCGGTTGTATATAACATTTTCGGCAAAAAAAACAAACAGATTCCTTTTATACAGAAATATGAAGTTGAGACAATCTGGCCGGATAAAATGAATGTTACAATATATGAGAAGGCGGTTGTAGGATATATTAATTATATGGGCTGCAACATGTATTTTGATAAGGATGGAATAGTTGTTGAAAGCTCGTCAAAATTATACAGCGGTGTTCCTCAGATAGAAGGATTGAAATTTACATCAATCGTTTTGGGAAGCAAGCTTGATGTTGGAGATGACAGTGTATTTTCGGATATACTTGAACTTACGCAGGCATTTGAAAAGTACAATCTTGATATAGATAAAGTATATTTTGATTCTTATTATAATGTTACACTTTATATGAATGAAGTCAAAATTATTCTTGGAAATGCAGCTGACATCACGGACAGGCTTTACGCTTTGAAACGCATGGAAAATAAGATTGCCAATCTGAAAGGAACATTATATTTGTCAGATTATAACGGAAGTGAATCGTCTGTTATATTTAAGAAAGAAAATTGAAAAATGTATTGATATTTTGTTTAAAATTTTATATTATATTTAATAAGTGCAAATTGGTTAAGGAGGCAAATACCCTTGTTAGAGATTATGACAAATGACGCAGAGTCATCAGCAAAAATTATAGTAGTAGGTGTTGGCGGAGCAGGTAACAATGCAGTCAACAGAATGATAGATGAAAATATTAGCGGTGTTGAGTTTATCGGTATTAACACAGATGGACAGGCATTGCAGTTATGTAAAGCACCAACAACAATCCAGATTGGCGAGAAGCTTACAAAAGGACTTGGTGCAGGTGCACAGCCTGAGATTGGACAGAAGGCAGCAGAAGAGAATATAGAGGAACTTACACAGGCTATTGATGGTGCTGATATGGTATTTGTAACATGCGGTATGGGCGGTGGAACAGGAACAGGTGCAGCACCTGTAGTTGCCAAGATTGCAAAAGAAAAAGGTATTCTTACAGTAGGTGTAGTTACAAAACCTTTTAAGTTTGAAGCAAAGACACGTATGACTAATGCTATTGCTGGTATTGAAAGATTAAAAGAAAGTGTTGATACACTTATTGTAATTCCTAATGACAGACTTCTTGAGATTGTTGACAGAAGAACAACAATGCCGGATGCATTAAAGAAAGCAGATGAAGTTTTACAGCAGGCAGTTCAGGGAATCACAGACCTTATTAATGTTCCGGGCCTTATTAATCTCGACTTTGCCGATGTTAAGACTGTCATGACAGATAAAGGTGTCGCACATATCGGTATTGGTACTGCCACAGGTGATGACAAGGCGATTGAGGCAGTTAAGCAGGCTGTTACAAGTCCTCTTCTTGAGACAACAATTGAAGGTGCAACACATGTTATCATTAATATATCAGGTGATATAAGTCTTATTGAAGCAAATGAGGCTGCAAGTTATGTTCAGGAGCTTGCCGGTGAGAATGCCAATATCATATTTGGTGCCATGTTTGATGAAAATGCAGCAGATACAGCAACAATCACTGTTATTGCTACAGGTCTTGAAGACAGCAACGTGAATAATGCAATGGCAGGTTTTTCAGCAAAAGTACAGACACCAAGACAGGCAGTTAAGCCTTCATATACATATTCTGGTTCATCATCAGCTGCTGCTTCAACAGGTGTTAATGCAGGACATGCATCAACACAGCAGACTGTATCAACGATTTCACAGACACCGCTTCCGGGCTTAAAACAGCCGGGACAGGTTACAAGTAATGTTAAGGAAAAAGGAATAAACATTCCTACATTTTTACAGAAGACAAAGAAGTAATAATGTTTTTGTAAAAAATTATATTTATGATTAATACAGGCTGCCTTGCTTATCATAGTGAGGCAGCCATGTCTTTTTGCTTCGTAAAAACAAGGAGGGAAAATCCTCTCCTCACCATAGAGCATAGTGCATCAAAGATGCACATTTGGATTTTTGTTTCGCAAAAACAAGGAGGATGTTATGAAGTATAAAATAAGTGAGCTTGCAAAGCTTTTAGGGGTTTCTACAAATACTGTGAGACGCTACGAAGATATGGGGTATATATCTGCGGTGCGTGACGAAAAAAGCGGATACAGATATTACAATGATGATGATATTTTTTCTGTGATGAATGCAAAAATGCATGTAAAATATGGTTTTTCGCATGAACAGATAAGCCAGATGCAGTCATTTTCTCTTGAAGAGACAATTGATGCATACAAAAAAAGAATGGATGAGATGGATAAGCAGATTGCATATATGACTTATCTGCGTCATCGCCTCAAAGATGATTACCTTCTTATGAATAAGGCAGCTACATATTCAGATATTTATGAGAAAATGAGTCTTACTATGTATACAGTTATATATAAAGATGGTGAAAAGCTTCTTCAGGAGCCTGAAAGATTGCAAAAGCTTGGTGAATTTATATATAATTCACCGGAGGTACTGCATACGTATATTATACCGAAAGAATCCGTTGATAATGGCAATTTCCGTGTATGTTGTGGATGGTCAGTAAAGGAAGAACATATGGACAAATATGGAATGACAGAAAACAGTTATACACAGATATATAAAGGAAAACCATCTGTAATGGGCATATCAGAAGTACCGGCAGATATAGGACGGCTGGCAAATGAAAATCCAGAATATTTAAAAGAACTTATGATTGGCAAGCATCTTGATTATATGAAAGAACATAATCTTTATCTTAATGGGGATATAATCGGAATTGTAATTACAAAAGTCCGGGATAGCGGTAAAAATGTTATTTACATGCTTATGAGCCTGCCTTTTGGGAAGAATGATGTATAAAAATTCAAATAGATTATTAAATACATTTGTAAAATATTCTACAGGATATTTTTATAAGTGTACTTATAAAAAAACAATTTTATGTAATTTATGCAAAAAATGTTGACCTTGACATTGGTTCATACTATACAATTTGTACCTGAAAGAACTTGTATGTAGCGTACAGGTTCTTTCAGGTATTTTTAATATAGCAAAAAAGAAGGAGGAGAAGCATGAAAAGAATTGCAAAAAGACGTCTCAGTTGTCTTTTGAGTGCCATACTGCTGCTTGTTATGAGCCTTGATATGAGTGCTTTTGCAGGGGTTTTTGAAAAGACAGCAAGAAAAATTGATGTCTGGGATTTCGGTGGTGTTGCTGAGAGTAACACTGAAATGTATCAGAATAATATCAGTGCATCAGACTGGGACAATTGCAGTGATGTAGGAACCAATGCGAAGTTTAATGCAGCAAGCATTAAGTTTGGCGATTTGACACTCATTACAACATCAGGAGACAGATTGTATTCTACTTCATCAAAGAATTATGGTGCAAGTGGTTATGCAACTACAAAGTATGCAGATGGTTATGCTGCAAATGGTATGTTTTATTCAAATGGTACCGGAGGAGAATCAAGAAGATGCTTTACAATTGATAATGTAAAAGCTGGAGACAAGATTGTTGTCTATATGGTATCAAGTAATGCAGCAACAAGTAATCTTATTTTTAAGTATCTTGGTGAGGCCGGAAAACAGCAGGATTCAAAAGAATTTTCAAACACAGCAGGAAAGTATGAATTTATCGCAAAATACGACGGACAGTATAAAGTATATGCTGATGCTGTGGCAGGAAAACCTTGCTACAACAGAGTTGTAAGAATTCCGGGTGTAAATGTAAGCGGTACAATTGATTTAAATGGTGCTGATATTAAAGATTATAAAATAGTCTTTAAAGATGAAGCTAATGATATTTCATATGAAGCAGAAGTAAAAAATGGAAGCTTTAATGTAGTGCTTGCTGCAGGCTGTGATTATACAGCTGCATTGTCAGGAGTTACAGGATATGGATTTACATCTGACACAAAAGTAATATCTACAAAGACAGATGATGTTATATCAGGTAAGGATGGCGTTATATTAAAAGTCGAGGCAAAGTCTGTATACAAGTATACAGGTAAGCTTACAGGATTTGATAAGAACTATGACATTTCAAAATTAAGCGTAAAACTTGAGGCAGATAAGAATACACTTGCAGATGATGTTACACTTAATTTAAACAGCGATATGACATTTGAGGCAACTCTTGAACCTGATGTTGAGTATACAGCGGTTCTTTACGGAGTAAATGATTATGAAATCGTAAAGGGTGCGACAATTCTTGACAACAAGGATGTAAGCAGTGACATTGAAGTTGCTTTAAAGAAAGTATATAAAGCAACAGGTAAGTTTAACGGACTTGATGATGCTTCAAAAGTAACGGCAATTAAGTTTGTTAATGTTGAAGATAAGTATGAATATACAGGAACTGTTAAGGACGGCGGTTATGAAGTTTCATTAAGAGACGGTTCATATCAGGTTGTTACAACAGTTGCTGATTACAGAACTACAACTCATGTGGTTGTAAAAGGCTCTGATGTAAGCAAAGATATTTTATTTGTATCAACAAAGAAAGCAGACGCACTTACAAGAGTACCTGACATATATGTAGGCTACGAGGATAAGGCAGAACTTAATTATAATACGGTGAAGGAAGCTGTTGCGGTAGCGGCTGCGATGAATCCTTCAAAAGAAGACGAAAGAGTAACAATTCATATCAAACCGGGTACATATAGAGAACAGATTGTTGTTACAACACCTTATATCTCATTTGTAAATGATGAGAAGAATTCAGGTAAAGAAGTTCTTCTTACATGGTATTACGGTATCGGATACGAATATTACAGCATTGATTCAACAGGTTTCTACAATGAAGAAAATGCTTATGACAAATATGAAAAAGCACAGGCTTCAAAATGGGGCTGCTCTGTATATGTAAAGAACAGTGCTGCTGCATTCAGAGCCGACGGAATTACATTTGAGGCTTCATTCAACCGTTATATAACAGATGAAGAAATAGAAGACGGCGTAAATGCGGCAAATACAAATCTTCCTCAGAGAACTTACGGACTTGATGTAACATCAAAGGCTGCAACAGAGAGAGCTACAGCACTTGCTATTGAAGCTGATAAAACGGAATTTACAAACTGTGCATTTTTGGGAAGCCAGGATACACTTTATACAGGAAATTCTGCAACAAACCTTTATTTCAAGAACTGCAGAATCGAAGGTAACACGGATTATATCTTCGGTGACGGCAATGCAGTATTTGATGGTTGTGAACTCAGATTTTTCGGTTATAGCACAGGTTCTGTAGGTGGTTATATCACAGCACACAAGCCGGGCACGGCAACACAGTATGGTTATCTTTTCAGAAATTGTACAATAACAGGAAACAGTGACCTTACAGTAAAAGCAGGTTATCTCGGAAGACCTTGGGGTGCAGATGCCCGCGTTACATTTATCAATACTAAGATGACAGATAATCTTATTAATGATGCGGGATGGCATGAGATGGCTGTTAAGCCTGAAAAAGCTAATTTTGCAGAGTATAATACACGTCTTACAACGGGTGAAACTGTTGATTTGTCAAAGAGAGCAGGCAAGGCATTAAGTGACAGCGATGCAGCTGCAATAAATGTTAAGTCATACTTTGGCAGCTGGACACCTGTATCATATAAAGATGAGAACGGCATAGTGGAATTTAAGACAGTTCCTTTTGTTGTTGATAACGGCGACATCAATGCACCATATCCTGGACATACACTTACAGCAGGATATTCTCTCGGAGATGTTAATGATGCAAGTGACGCTTCTGTTATACGCTGGTACAGCGTTGACAAAGACGGCAAAGAGACTCTTGTTAAGGCATCAACAGCAAATGTTGACAAGACATATAAAATTACTAAAAACGATATAGGAAACTATATTAAAGTCGTTGTTGTTCCTGAGACATTGAGCGGAAACAAGGCAGCAGAAAAGTCTTATAAGGTTGAAGCTTTTGTAAGAGACGGATTTGAAGACCCTTCGGGAAGCACAGATATTGAACTCGGAGATGGTGTAAATATCTTCCTTGCAGGTGATTCTACAGTTAAAGATTATTCCGCAGCAGGCATGTATATGAGCGGAAAAGCACAGAGCGAAGGTGCGTGGGGTGAATTCTTACAGTCATTCTTTGATTCTTCAAAGGTTAAGGTACAGAATTATGCCAACGGCGGAAGAAGCAGCAGAAACTTTATAAACGAAGGTTCTCTTGACAAGATTAAACAGAATATCAAAGAGGGAGATTATCTCTTTATTCAGTTTGGTCATAATGATTGTGCAAACGGCTCAGGTGACCTTGAGGATAGATATGTACCGCTCGGAACACCGGATGCAGATGGCGTATATCCAAGTACAGCAGGTACAAAGACAGCAACACCTTCATCACTTGTAAGCAAATATGGTGATACATTCTATTCTTATGACTGCGGCGGTACATACAAATGGTATTTACAGCAGTATATAGATGCAGCAAAGAGTGTCGGAGCAATTCCTGTTCTTGTTACACCGGTATCAAGACTTTACTATAATTCAGATGGTACAATTAAGCCGCATCATGATTCTACAGATAAGACAACAGGTACATATGTTTCATCAAATGATGCTTATGTTAATGCAGTTAAGCAGCTTGCAAGTGAGCAGAATGTTCTTCTTCTCGATGGTTTTGCAATTACAAAATCACTCTATGAGGAGACATATAAGAATGATTCATCTGCAAAGTCAGGTGTTTCACAGCTTGCAACACAGATTATGGCAGCGGGAGATAAGACACACAGCAATAAGCTCGGTGGTTTTATCACAGCAGCATTATTTGCTTCAAAGCTTCAGGATATGAATTTATCAATATCAAAAGCAGTCAGCATGCCTGCAAAGACAGCGGGAATCAATCCTGACGGACAGCAGATTTTCAGTATTAACGGAAGCAGTGTATTTACTGCATATGCAGCAGATGATAATGGTAAATATTCAGCACAGTCTGAATATTGGACTAATTATGGACAAGAACTTATTAAGGCAATCGGAACCAAGAAAGATGAACTTAATAAGACACCAGACCCGGTACCGGACCCTACACCTACACCGGACCCTACACCTACACCGAATCCAGATCCAACACCGGATCCATCAGCAAAAGCTACAGTATGGGTTGTCGGAGATTCAACAGTTTCATCTTTCAGTGATAAGTATTATTATCCTAGATATGGCTGGGGTACACAGCTTTCTGCATATTTTGATGATACTCTTACAGTAAATAATCTTGCATTGTCAGGAAGAAGTTCTAAGAGTTATACATCAGAACCACAGTATAAGACACTTATTGAGGGTATGCAGAGCGGCGATTATCTTCTTATCGGTTTTGGACATAATGATGAGAAAGCAGAGGAGGCAAGATATACAAATCCTAACGGAGATTATAAGACAGCTGGTTCATTTGCAAACTCATTATATGAAAATTATATTAAGCCTGCACAGGATAAAGGCGTTACAGTTGTTGTATGTACTCCTATCGTAAGGAGAACATCAACTAAAGAATGGGCAAATTCAAATCTTCATATTACATCGGCAAGCGGTGCATTTGAAGGTGGAGATTATGCAAAATCAATTATTAATCTTGGAAAAGATACAGGAGTTGCAGTTGTAGATATGACATCACTTACAAAGCAGCTCTATGATGAACTTGGACCTGATGAGACAGTTAATTTACACGCATGGACATCATCTAAGTCATCAAGTGTAGATAATACACATACAAATATATGGGGCGGAAGATATAATGCTTACCTCATAACAAAGACAATCAAGCAACTTGGCGTAAAGGGAATTTCTTCACACATTATTGATGCAGAAGCACCTAAGAAAGAAGATGTATTAAAGAAGAATCCTGACTATAAGGAGGCAGAATATGTCGGTGTTGTAAAAGACAGTACAATATGGTCACCTGCTGGTGTATTTAAGGGAACTGTATTCGGCAATGTTGGCGGAGCTCCAAGTAAATCAAATCAGACACTTGAAATGAATGATAGCAAATTCCATATTCAGGTAAAGAAAAATAAAGGTAAAATAGGTGCATCAGCAGATGGTGTTGCAATGTTTTACTATAAAGTTCCTGTAAAGAGCAAATTTACAATTACAGCAAATGCAACTGTAAACAGTTTTGATTTAAATGATCAGGTATCATTTGGCCTTATGGCAAGAGATGATATGTATATTGATGAAAACCGTACAGATGTACTTGGCGATTACGTTGCGGCAGGACCGTTGAAGCTTGCAACAGCAGGCGGTGTATGGAACTGCTTCGCAAGAAAGAGCGGTGTTCTTACACAGGGTGGAACATGCAAGAGTGAAGTTAAGGCAGGACAGACATATGCGTTAAAGATTGAAAGCAATTCAGACGGATATGCATGCACATTCGGCGATGAAGACACAATAACAGGCGGATTTGACTTTATGCTTACAACAGTTGATTCTGAATATGTATATGTAGGTATGTTCGTTGCTAGAAATGCTGATGTAACATTCTCAGATGTAACACTTATTGTTGACGGTGAGGTTATTACGGGAAATGTTCCGACACCGGACCCAACACCAGACCCAACACCGGACCCAACACCAGACCCGACACCAGACCCAACACCGGATCCAACACCAGACCCAACACCAGATCCAACACCGATGCCAGACCCTAAGCCGGAAAATCCTGGTTCTACGGTTGTTGATGATGTGATTGAAAAAACAGAAGGTGTTGACAAGGCTGTTGTAAAGGTTTCATCAGATGCAGTTAAAGTTACAGAGGAAGAAAAAGCACTTATTGAATCAGGAAAAGATTTACACATATCTGCTGAGATAAAGAATGCAAAAGACACAGTAACCAAAAAACAAAAAGAACTTATTGATTCTGAAGTAAAGAAATATGCCGAAAACGGTATCACAGGACTTTATCTTGACATTAAGATGACAAAGAAAATCGGTGATGACTACAAGGCAGCAGTGTCTGAATTAAGCACACCTGCAACATTCAGTGTTAAGATTGCAGATGAACTTAAAAATACTGATTCTTCAAAGGAAAGAACATACAGTGTTGTAAGAATTCATGGTGAAAAAGCTGAAGTTATAGACAGTACATTCGACGAGGCTTCATCAACACTTACATTCGCAACAGATAGATTTTCTGTATATGCTGTTGTTTATGAAGATAAGACAAAATCATTAGAAATTACTAAACCTGATAATGAAAATACAGATAACAATGTAGACAAACCTTCATCATCAGAGACAGTTACTCCTGATGACAGCCAGAATACAAATGCAGCACCTGAAACAGGTGATTCATTTGGAAAAGATATTATGGCAGCATCATTTGCTATGATAATCTGTGCTATGGGAGCAGCATATGTTTTAATGACAAGGAAGAGAAGACAGTTTTAATCAGCTATTCCTAATAATTTTAATACATGTTTAAGGCCGGGGCTGCACTTTAACGATTGAAAGTCGTTAAGGTGCAGCCCCTTTGCTTTGTATAATGAGATAAATTGTCGAAACACGTAATTTAAAGTTTAGTAATATACTACCAGATTTGACAAATTATGCATGTATACAGTCCTATAATATGTCCTGTCAGGAGGTGATAAAAAGGAAAGTAATTTATCTTGATGAATTTTTCGTAATCAATTTTATTATGGATTTTATAGTGCTTTGTATAACAAAAAAAATCTGTAAATTTGCTGCTACATATTTACAGATATTATTATCTGCCACTTTTGGGGCATTATGGTCTGTAATTGCGTTGATTGTACCGGAAAATATCAAAGGAGCGGTTAATATATGTACATATATTTTAATCAGTGCATTAATGATTAGAATATGTGCCGGAAAATGTAATTTTAAAGAATTAATAAGAGGTACTGCAATTCTTTTTGGAGTGACATTCTGCATGGCAGGAAGTATATACATGATTTATTACTATACATATGCCGGTTACTGGATTCGCATGAATCTTCTTAGTGACACAGAGCTGCTTATGTTTACAGCGTTATCGGTTGTAATTGTGGGGATGATTATAAAACAGATAATGGTGCGTATTGTATATGGTGAAAGTGAATGTCTTGTTAAAATAATATTTAATGACAAATGTTTTGATTTAAAGGGATATATAGATACGGGAAATGTACTAAAAGACCCATATTTCAAAAAGAGTGTATCAATAGTGGATTTGGAGTCGCTGGATTTTGGTGGTGACAGTATCAGACAGTTAATTCTAGATGATATAGAGCTTAATACAAAAGTGAAATACCATATGATTCCCTACAATTCGCTGGGATGTGAGAGCGGAATGTTAGAGGTTATTACAGTGGACAGCATGTACATATACACGAAGAAAAAAATCTATGCACAAAAAAATGCATTGATTGGGCTTAGCACAGTAAAATTATCATCGGATAATGAATTTAATGTACTTGTAAATATAGGAGCTGTGCAGGCAGAAAATTGTATAAAGGAATTAAAATTTGGAGGTTGTTATGGTTTTAAAAGTTGCGGTAGAAGATAGATTTCAATTTAAGGTTGTGCCAAATTTCAGAAATTTTTGTCTGTTAAAACAGTCGGATGTGCATTATATAGGTGGTACGGATGTCCTGCCGGCACCTCTGGCAGCAGATGAGGAGGCGGATGCAATTTCAAAACTTGGCACTCAGGACGAAAAGGGTGCAAAATCACAGCTGATTGAGCATAATCTGAGACTTGTTGTATACATAGCAAAAAAATTTGACAATACGGGAGTGGGAGTAGAGGATTTAATTTCGATAGGTACGATTGGTCTTATAAAGGCGATTAATTCATATAATCCGGAAAAAAATATTAAGCTTGCAACATATGCTTCAAGATGTATAGAAAATGAAATATTGATGTATCTTAGAAGAAATAATAAGACAAAGGCAGAAGTTTCAATTGATGAACCTCTCAATGTTGACTGGGATGGGAATGAGCTTTTGCTGTCGGATATTCTTGGAACAGATGAAGATATTATATATAAAGATTTGGAAGATGAGGCTGAGAGAAAAATTCTTAGTAAAGCGATAGAAAAACTTTCAGACAGAGAACGCATGATAGTAGATTTAAGATATGGATTAAGTGCTTCGGATGGAATGGAAAAGACCCAGAAAGAAGTGGCAGATATGCTTGGCATATCTCAGTCATATATTTCGAGGCTTGAAAAAAAGATTATAAAGCGTCTGAAAAAAGAAATGATAAAAAATTCGTAAAAATAAGAAGAAAATGCATGACCGTTATCAGGGTTGTGCATTTTTTCTGTTCATTTTTATTGCAAAAAAGCTTGACAATTTGGCGTTACTTAGAGAAAATAAAAAGTGTATGCGTAAATGACGCAGGAATGGATATAAAATGGGTAAAAAGACGCTTAATAGAAATAAGAAAGAGAATCCACCCAAAAGATGGGACAAGATTATCGGTGCAGTTACATTACTGACAATCGTGATATTTGGATTTATTATATATAATGATTATAACGGAAGTTCATCAAAGACTGCAAGTGTAAATGCTGAAAAAAATACAGTTAAACAGACAGAGTCTGAAAAGGTAACAAAAGCTGAGACTGATACAAAAAAGAATTTCAACAGGACGCAGGTTCAGGGAAATCCGACAGTCTGTATTGATGCAGCTCATGGCGGAAGCAGTACGGGAGGAGCGTCCGGTAATTATACAGAAAAGGCAATAACATTGTCAGTAGCATTAAAAGTGAAGGAATATCTTGAGGAGAGCGGAGTTAATGTCGTTATGACAAGAACTTCTGATAAAGATGTTACTAATGAACAGCGTGTAAAAACATGTAACGATTCCAAAGCATCTGCGATGGTTTCAATCCACATGAATTCAGCTGATAAGACAGTTACTGCAAAAGGGGCAGAGTGCTGGGTGCATACTAAAAAACCGGCAGATTCGCAAAAACTTGCAGAGGATATATTAAAACAGTTAAAGTCAGAGGCAGGATTTAATGACAGAGGCGTCAAGTACGGAACTGTTGCTGACAATAAGGAAAATTATTATATTAATTCACATAGCTCATGTGCAAGCATGGTACTTCAGCTTGGTTTTATAACTGACAGCACAGATGTAAAGCTTGTGACAGATAAGCTTGATACTACGGCAACGGCAATAGCAGACGGCATAGTGGAATATCTTAACGGAAAAGCACACTAGCATGTAAGAATGGAGGATAACTTTGAATCAGGAAAATATCAGAAATTTTTGTATAATAGCACATATTGATCATGGCAAATCAACACTTGCTGACAGAATAATTGAAAAGACAGGTCTCCTTACAAGCAGGGAAATGCAGGAACAGGTGCTTGATAATATGGATCTTGAAAGAGAAAGAGGAATTACAATCAAGGCCCAGACTGTAAGAACTGTATATAAAGCAGAGGATGGACAGGAGTATATTTTTAATCTTATTGATACTCCGGGTCATGTTGATTTTAATTATGAAGTTTCAAGAGCACTGGCAGCGTGTGACGGTGCTATACTCGTTGTAGATGCCGCACAGGGAATAGAAGCACAGACGCTTGCAAATGTATATCTTGCACTTGACCATGACCTTGATGTATTTCCTGTTATTAATAAAATTGACCTTCCGAGTGCAGAACCACAGCGTGTAATTGATGAAATTGAGGATGTTATAGGAATTGAAGCACAGGATGCACCACAGATTTCAGCAAAGAATGGTATCAACATTGAAGCCGTTCTTGAACAGATTGTAAAGAAAATTCCGGCACCAAAAGGTGATGCGAAAGCTCCGCTTGCAGCACTTATATTTGACTCGATTTATGATGCTTACAAAGGCGTTATTGTATTCTGCCGTATAAAAGAGGGTACTGTTAAAAAAGGTACAAAGATAAGAATGATGGCAACAGGTGCTGTAGAGGAAGTCGTTGAAGTTGGATATTTCGGTGCAGGACAGTTTATACCTTGTGATGAACTTTCAGCCGGAATGGTTGGATATATAACAGCAAGCATTAAAAATGTATCTGATACACGTGTTGGTGATACTATAACGGATGATGAAAGACCATGCAGTGAACCACTTCCAGGTTACAAGAAAGTTAATCCTATGGTTTATTGTGGACTTTATCCGGCTGATGGTGCAAAGTATCAGGATTTGAGAGATGCACTTGAAAAATTACAGTTAAATGATGCATCGCTTCAGTTTGAACCTGAGACATCAATAGCTCTTGGATTCGGTTTCAGATGTGGGTTCTTAGGACTTCTTCATCTTGAAATTATTCAGGAGAGACTTGAAAGAGAATACAATCTTGACCTTGTAACAACGGCACCGGGCGTTATTTACAAAGTTCATAAGACTAATGGTGAAGTTATTGACCTTACAAATCCGTCAAACATGCCTGACCCGTCAGAGATTGACTATATGGAAGAACCTATGGTAAGTGCAGAGATTATGGTTACTACTGAATTTGTCGGTTCTATCATGAAGCTTTGTCAGGAAAGACGAGGCGTGTATAACGGAATGGAATATATTGAACAGACAAGAGCGTTGTTAAAATATGACCTTCCGCTTAATGAGATAATTTATGATTTCTTTGATGCTTTAAAATCACGTTCGAGAGGATATGCTTCATTTGATTATGAGATGAAAGGTTATGAAAAATCTAATCTTTGCAAACTTGATATTCTTATTAACAAAGAAGAAGTCGATGCACTTTCATTTATTGTATTTGCGGGAAGTGCCGAGGAACGTGGCCGTAAGATGTGTGAAAAACTCAAAGGAGAGATTCCCAGACAGCAGTTTGAGATTCCTATTCAGGCAGCAATCGGAAGCAGGGTAATTGCCAGAGAGACAGTAAAGGCATTAAGAAAAGATGTTCTTGCAAAATGTTATGGCGGTGATATTTCGCGTAAAAAGAAACTTCTTGAAAAACAGAAGGAAGGAAAGAAGCGTATGCGTCAGATAGGAAATGTTGAGATTCCTCAGAAGGCGTTCATGAGCGTATTAAAATTAGATGAAGAATAGGCAGAGACTGGGGATATATATACATATCCCCTTTTGTGTTAAAAAATGTGCATATTGTGATTTTTTATCATTCCCGGCGACAAAAGAAGTGCAGGAAAAGTATATGTCATCACTTGAATCTGATATAAAATATTGCGTTTCAAAGTATGGTGCAAGGTTTGATGATTATATTGTAGATACAGTATTTTTTGGAGGCGGAACACCGTCTTATGTAAGTCCACAGCTTATTGCGGGGATACTTAAAACATTAAAAAGTGAATTTGCATTTGACGAAAATCCCGAAATTTCAATAGAGTGTAATCCGGGGACTATAGATGACGAAAAAATGCGTGTTTATGCTGAAAGCGGATTTAACAGATGCAGTATCGGACTGCAGTCGGTTCAGGATGACCTCTTAAAACAGATAGGAAGAATTCATACATTTAAAGAATTTGAAGAGGGATTTTCTGCGGCAAGAAATGCAGGCTTTAAAAATATTAACATTGATGTAATGTCGGCACTTCCGGGACAGAGCGTTACGGATTATGTGAACGGCCTTAATAAAATTATTGAATATAAACCTGAACATATATCGGCATACAGCCTTATTGTTGAGGAGGGGACGCCGGTTTATGAGCATCCAGAAAGTTTTCTCCCGCTTCCGTCGGAGGACGATGAACGGGAAATGTACTATGAAACTGACAGAATTCTTAAAAAAGCTGGATTTGACAGATATGAGATATCGAATTATTCAAAAAAAGGATTTGAATGCAGGCACAATGTCGGATACTGGGAAAGAAAAGATTATCTTGGATTCGGGCTTGGTGCATCATCGCTTTTTGAAAATGTCCGCATGAAAAATATTTCAGATATGAATAAATATATCGGAAATGCGGGAAAGTCGGATTTGTATGAGGATATTGAAATTCTTACAGCAAATGACTGCATGGAAGAGTTTATGTTTCTGGGGCTGCGTATGATGAAAGGTGTGAGCAGCCGGAGATTTCTTAAATTGTTCAATAAAAATATTAATGATGTATATGCAGAACCTTTGGAAGAAAATATTAAAAATAATCTTCTTTGCAAGTACAGGGATGACAGCGGTGAATCATGGTATTGCCTTACACCGCATGGAATTGACATAAGTAATACTGTTATGGCTGATTTTATGCTGTAAAACTGTTAATAAACTGCTTCGGTGTAATTCCTGTAAATTGTTTGAATTCACGCTGGAAATGTGCCTGGTCTGAATAAGAACTGTTCTGTATAAATTCAGAATTCTGGCGGAAAGGATTTTTAAAGATTTCATCAAGTGCGTATTGAAAACGTACATATCTGCAATAATCTTTCGGTCCGAATCCGTAATAAGATGTAAATATTCTGTTGATATGGCGGCATGAAAATCCTGTCTGTTCTGCAAGCAGTGAGACTGAAATGTCGCCTTTTGAATGGATTATCATTGAACGCATATTTTCAATTTCAACAGGACAATGTGTAATCTGGAAACTGTTTCTAAGAAAAGAGTTAAAATGTTCAACCCGTTTATCATAATTTCCGGTTGTCAGAAGTTTCTGCACGAAATCGTCAGGCTGTGAATCATTATAAGATGGTATATAAAAAGCATTATCATCCATAACAGATATAAAACATCCGCTGATATCTTCAACTGTATCAGCAGGTATTTCGGTTATGTTCCGGCATCTGTCTATGATTGAAAGATTATAGTTGCCTTTTTTGTTGTATAAAATTATGAAAACAGTATATGATGATGGTATTATTTTTATATATGTATGATTTTCTTGGCTTGTTGAAAAGTTTATGTCATCATAAATTTTCATGTATGAAGGGCAAAGCTGTTCAGGTATTTCACAGCTGCCAAAATTTAACTCAATAAATGGCTGGATAAGCCTGTTTTGCGTGAATGTCATGTGCTTTATAATCCTTTATAATTCCTTGTTAAAAGAGGTATTTACTATGCTTTATTAAATAATAATAAACAAAAAATAAAAAAAGTCAATAAACATGTCCGATTTTTTCAATAAATAAAAAATTACATATGTATAATAAAGTTAAATTAAACGAAGCGATACACAAAGGCGTGTAACCAATCAGATGTGGTTACACGCCTTTTTTCTTTTCGTTTGATAAGCCTCGCGGGAGAACAGGATCCACTCTTTAAAGGCAGAATAAGAATATGAATTTAAGGGAGGAAAAAATTATGGAATTTTCACCGGTTAATACCGCGTGGGTGCTTATAGCGGCTGCGTTAGTATTTTTTATGCAGGCTGGTTTCGCAATATTGGAATCAGGTCTTACAAGAGCAAAAAATGCAGGTAACATTATTATGAAGAACCTTATGGACTTTTGTATAGGAACACCAATCTACTGGTTTATCGGATTTGGTATTATGTTTGGTACAGGTTCACTGGTTGGGGGAATCGATTTATTTACAAGAGGAGATTATTCAGCAGTAACTCCTGACGGCGTTCCTTTTTACGCATTCTTTATTTTCCAGACAGTATTCTGTGCAACAGCAGCAACTATTGTTTCAGGTGCTATGGCTGAGAGAACAGATTTTAGGGCTTACTGCATTTACAGTGCAATAATTTCACTTATTGTTTATCCTGTATCAGGTCACTGGATATGGGGCGGCGGCTGGTTAGCTGATATGGGCTTCCATGATTTTGCCGGTTCATGTGCAGTACATATGGTAGGCGGATGTGCAGCACTTGTCGGTGCGATTGTTCTCGGACCTCGTATCGGTAAATATGATAAGAACGGAAAGCCAAGAGCTATTCCGGGTCATAACCTTACAATGGCAGCACTTGGTGTATTTATTCTCTGGTTCTGCTGGTTTGGTTTTAATGGTGGTTCGACAGTTGCAATGGAAGGAACTACAGTTGCAGCAGGCGGTGTAGGAGAGATTACAATGGGGGCTCTTGCAGGTTCGGTCTTCTCAACAACAAACCTTTGTGCAGCAGTTGCTACAATCGTTGCTATGATGTTTACATGGATTAAATATAAGAAACCTGATGTTTCTATGTCACTTAATGGCACACTTGCAGGACTTGTTATGGTAACAGCAAGTACAGACTGTATCGATATGTATGGTGCAGCAATTGAAGGTATCATTGCTGGTATAGCAGTTGTTGTTGGTATTGAATTTATTGATAAAGTATTAAAAGTTGATGACCCGGTAGGTGCTGTAGGTGTTCATGGTGTTAATGGTTTTTTAGGTACACTTTGTGTAGGACTTTTCTCAACAGGCCAGAATGGTGTAGGAAAAGGTCTTTTCTATGGCGGTGGATTCACACAGCTTGGAATTCAGGCACTTGGTATTATCTGCGTTCTTGCATGGGTTGGTGTAATGATGACTATTACATTTACAATATTAAAGCACACAGTTGGTTTAAGGGTTGCACCTGAAATTGAAATTGCCGGTCTTGACCAGGCTGAGCATGGTCTTGCTAGTGCATATGCAGGTTTTGAAATTTCTACATCTGAGCTTACATCTGACAGCGATTATGATGTAATTGGTTCTGAGAAGATGGAAGATTCAGTTCCGGCAGTAGTTAAATCTCTTGATGTTCCTGACGGAAAGAAGATTACAAAAGTTGAGATACTTATGAAGCAGGAAAGATTCGAGAAGTTAAAGAAAGCAATGAACGAAATCGGTGTAACAGGTATGACAGTTACACAGGTTCTTGGATGTGGTACACAGAAAGGTGCACCTGAATATTATCGTGGTGTTCCTGTTGAAATGCAGCTTCTCCCTAAGATTCAGGTTGAGATGGTTATATCAAAAGTTCCTACGATGGATGTTATTAATGCAGCCAGACAGGCACTTTATACAGGACATATTGGTGATGGCAAGATATTTGTATATGATGTCGAAGATGTTGTCAAGGTACGTACCGGTGAATCAGGATATGATGCATTACAGGGTGCGGACGATTAATTAGCTGCTATATTGCGTTACTCCGGCAATATAGAATATATAACACATAATACACAAAGACCGGCTGCAGTTTATCTGTGGCCGGTCTTTGGTTATGTATGATAGGAAATTATGCCTGTAAATACATTACGTTCTTGAACTATTATAAAAATGTGTGATAGAATAAATAAAAAATAAGGAGGTTAAATCTAATATGGCATTAAAACGTATTTCCGACAGTATTTTATATGTTGGAGCAGATGATAGAACAATAGATTTATTTGAAAATCAGTATCCTGTAAGCAATGGTGTTACTTATAACTCATATGTCATTAAAGACAGTAAAATTGCTGTTATGGATACAGTGGATGAAAGAGCAACAGACCAGTGGTTTGATAATCTTGAAGAAGCATTTGAGGGAAAGGCACCGGATTATCTTGTAGTGTCACATCTTGAACCTGACCATTCAGGAAATATTGAGCGTTTCTTAAAAAAATACCCGGATACAATTGTTGTTGCGAATGCAAAAACATTTGCAATGCTTCCGCAGTTTATTGATATTGATGTACCGGAAGATAAAAGATTTGTTGCGGCAGAAGGAACAACACTTGCACTTGGAAAGCATGTTCTTACATTTGTGATGGCTCCAATGGTTCACTGGCCTGAAGTTATGGTGGAATATGAAAGTACAGAAAAAGTGCTTTTTTCTGCAGATGGTTTCGGAACATTTGGTGCATTGGGAGACAGGCTTAAAACATCAGAACTTGAAAATATGCCACAGAGCTGGGCAGATGAAGCAAGAAGATATTTTATTAATATTGTTGGAAAGTATGGTCCTTCAGTCCAGGGTCTTTTAAAGAAAGCATCTGCACTTGATATAAGTGTGATAGCACCTCTTCACGGACCTGTGATTGATAAGGATTTTGATTTTTATATTGATAAATATATGAAATGGTCATCATACCAGCCTGAAGAAAAAGGTACAGTGATAGCTTATTCGACACTTCATGGCAATACACGAAAAGCAGCATTAAAACTTAGAGATGATTTGAAAAAGATATCTGATGAACCGGTTGTTGTATACGATTTATCAAGGGACGATTGTGCAAAAGCAGTTGCAGACAGCTTCAGGTTTGATAAACTTGTACTGGCAGGAGTTACTTATGACGGCGGTCTGATGCCTTGCATGGAAGATTTCATTTATCATCTTAAAATGAAAAATTATCAGAACAGAAAGGCTGCCATAATCGAAAATGGTTCATGGGGACCGGTTGCAGGCAAACTTATGACTGATGCACTTGCATCATTTAAAAATATGAATGTTTGTGAGACAAAAGTAACAATTAAGACAAGATTGAATGCAAAAAATGAGTCTGAATTATCAGATTTGGCAAAATGGCTGCTGAATTAATTTTAAATTTTATATAAATTGCTAATATTTTAACAAGGCATTATTACTGAATTATGTATTTTAATTGATAATTTGGAATAATGCCTTTACTTTTTAGTTAATTGATACTAAAATAATAAATATCGGAGTGGTATGCACTCCACCAAATTCTTTATACGAAGTGAGGTATAAATTTATGGCAAGAAAAATGAAAACCATGGATGGTAATACAGCTGCTGCACACGTATCTTATGCGTTTACAGAAGTAGCTACAATCTATCCTATTACACCTTCTTCACCTATGGCTGACTATACAGATCAGTGGGCCACACAGGGAAGAAAAAACATTTTTGGCAACACAGTTAAACTTGTAGAACTTGAATCAGAGGGCGGTGCTTCAGGTGCTTTCCACGGTTCACTTGCTGCAGGTGCACTTACAACAACTTATACAGCATCACAGGGTCTTCTTCTTATGATTCCTAACATGTATAAGGTTGCCGGCGAGTTATTACCTGGTGTTATTGATGTTTCTGCAAGAGCATTAGCATCACACGCATTATCAATTTTCGGTGATCATCAGGATATTTATGCCTGTCGTCAGACTGGTTTTGCTATGTTATGTAGCAACAGTGTACAGGAAGTTATGGACTTAGGAGCAGTTGCTCATCTTGCTGCAATTGAAGGCCGTGTACCATTCCTTCATTTCTTTGATGGCTTCCGTACATCTCATGAAATTCAGAAAGTTGAAGTATGGGATTATGAAGACTTAAAGGAAATGTGCGATATGGATGCAGTTGCTGCATTTAAGAAGAGAGCACTTAATCCAGAGCATCCTGTTCTTCATGGTTCAGCTCAGAACCCTGATATTTTCTTCCAGGTAAGAGAAGCTTGTAATCCATATTACGATGCAATACCTGATTTGGTTGAAAAGTACATGAACATGGTTAATGCTAAGATTGGCACAGATTATAAGCCATTTAACTATGTTGGTGCTCCAGATGCAGAAAAAGTTATCATTGCTATGGGTTCTGTATGCGAAACTATCGATGAGACAATTGATTATATGCTTGCTAAGGGCGAAAAAGTCGGTGCTATTAAAGTACATCTTTACAGACCATTTTCAGCTAAGCATCTCCTTGCAGTTATGCCTAAGTCAGTTAAGACAATCAGCGTAATTGACAGAACAAAGGAGCCTGGTTCAATCGGTGAGCCACTTTACCTTGATGTGGTTGCTGCATTAAAGGGAACAGAATTCGAGAGCGTTAAAGTCCTTAATGGTCGTTATGGTCTTGGTTCTAAGAATACAACTCCTGCTGATATCTTTGCTATTTTTGCAAATGAGGATAAGGCTGGATTTACAGTTGGTATCGTAGATGATGTTACTAATACATCACTTCCTCGTACAGAGACAGCTAATACAGCTCCTGCCGGAACAACTTCATGTAAGTTCTGGGGTCTTGGTGCTGATGGTACTGTAGGTGCTAACAAGAACTCTATTAAGATTATCGGTGATCATACTCCTATGTATGCTCAGGCATATTTTGATTATGATTCAAAGAAGTCAGGTGGTGTTACAACATCTCACCTTCGTTTTGGTAAGACTCCTATTAAGTCTACATACCTTATTGATAAGGCTGATTTTGTTGCATGTCACTGTCCTGCATACATGAATAAATATGACATGGTTCAGGATGTTAAGGATGGCGGTACATTCCTTCTTAACTGTGAATGGTCTCCGGAAGAAGTCGGAAATCATATTCCTGGACAGGCTAAGAGATATATGGCTGAACATAATGTTAAGTTCTATATCATTGATGGTATTAAGCTTGGTAAGGAAATTGGTCTTGGCGGACGTATCAATACTGTACTTCAGTCAGCATTCTTCAAACTTGCCAATATCATTCCTGAGGATGAAGCTATCCAGTATATGAAAGAGAAAGCTCTTGCTTCATATGCTAAGAAGGGTGATGATATTGTTCAGATGAACTATCAGGCAATTGAAAGAGGTGCCAATGAAGTTGTTGAAGTACCAGTTCCGGCAGAATGGAAAGACTGCAAGGACGAGGTTCTTGGCGAACAGGCAGTTTCAGGTAAACCTGAAGTTCTTGATTTCGTAAATAACATTCAGAAGCCAATCAATGCCTGCCAGGGTGATAAACTTCCGGTTTCTACATTTAAGAATGTTATTGATGGTACATTTCCACAGGGAACAGCAGCTTATGAAAAGCGTGGTGTTGCAGTAGATGTTCCATGTTGGAATTCAGAAGGATGTCTTCAGTGTAACCAGTGTGCATATGTATGTCCTCATGCAGTAATCAGACCAGTTGTAATGAATGAGGAAGAAAAGAACAATGCACCTGCAGGCATGAAGGTTACACCTATGACTGGTATGCCTGGATACTACTTTACAATGACTGTATCTGTACTTGACTGTACAGGTTGTGGTTCATGTACAAATGTTTGTCCTGGTAATAACAGAAATGATGTATTAAAGATGGCTTCACTTGAAACTCAGATGGATGAGCAGAAGTTCTTTGAATATGGACTTACTGTTTCAGATAAGCCAGAAGTTCTTGAGAAGTTCAAGAAGGGTACAGTTAAGGGTTCACAGTTCGTTCAGCCATTACTTGAGTTCTCAGGTGCTTGTGCAGGATGTGGTGAGACACCTTATGCTAAGCTCATTACACAGATTTGTGGTGACAGAATGCTTATTGCCAATGCAACAGGTTGTTCATCAATCTGGGCCGGTTCATCTCCATCAACTCCATATACAGTAAATAAGGCTGGTAAGGGACCTGCTTGGGGCAACTCATTATTTGAAGATAATGCTGAGTTTGGTTTTGGTATGAAACTTGCTCAGGATGCTAACAGAGCAGCGTTAAAGAATAAGCTCGATGAAATCCTTGCTTCAACAGATAATGCTGATGTTAAGGCAGCTATCGATGAGTATTATGCTACATATGAAGATGGCGAAGCTAATGCAAAGGCTACAGATAAACTCGTTGCAGCACTTGAAGCTTGTGGATGCGATAAGGCTCAGGAAATTCTTAAAGAAAAAGAATTCCTTTCAAAGAAGTCACAGTGGATACTCGGTGGTGACGGATGGGCTTATGATATCGGTTACGGCGGACTTGATCATGTTCTTGCAGCAAACAAGGATGTCAATGTATTCGTATTCGATACAGAAGTTTATTCTAACACAGGCGGACAGGCTTCTAAGTCTACTAACCTTGGTGCAATCGCTCAGTTCGCAGCAGCAGGTAAGGATGTTAAGAAGAAAGACCTTGCAGCAATTGCTATGAGCTATGGATACATCTATGTAGCACAGGTTGCTATGGGTGCTGATATGAACCAGTGTGTAAAGGCTATTCAGGAAGCTGAAAGCTACAATGGTCCATCACTTGTAATTGGTTATGCTCCATGTATCAACCATGGTATCCGTAAGGGTATGTCTAAAGCTATGGAAGAAGAGAAACTTGCAGTACAGTCAGGTTACTGGCATCTGTTCAGATTCGATCCTAGAAAAGCACTTGAAGGAAAGAATCCATTTACTCTTGATAGCAAGGCACCTACTAAGGAATATCAGGAATTCATCATGGGTGAGAGCCGTTACATCAACTTGAAGAAGCAGAATCCAGAAAGAGCAGCTAAGCTCTTTGGTGAAGCTGAAGCAAATGCAAAGGCTAAGTATGAAGCACTTGTTAAGAGAGCAGAAGACTAATTTATAAACAATTGAAGAGTTGTTAAATTTTAAGAACCCCATAGGCGTAAGCCAATGGGGTTCTTTTAGAATAGAATAAATTTAATATTCCATTTATAGAATGCAAAGGAACTTATATTTATGCAGGCAACAAAATTGAGTCTGCGTCCGCATGATAATCGTATGCCTGCCACGATAGATAGTTTTATCGTGCAAAGTTAAGGTTTATGGCACCATTGCTTGTCTGGGCATTGATAGTGTTTGAAGTTGATGAATAAGATGAGTAATCGGTTGAATGGTTCTCACCATTTACTTTGACAGAACCGTTGCTCGTTTTTCCGTATATTGAATACTCTGATTCAGGACGGTTTACATCTATGTCAACGGAACCATTTGAAGTTTTTGCTGTGAATGAGTCCTTTATAAGACCGGCAACTTCAATTTTTCCATTGGATGTTTTTAGATTTGAATCTCCGCTGAAATTTCCATTAAGACTGATAAGACCATTTGAAGTCTTTATCTGAGTCTGCTTTGAAACGGAAAGATTATTAAATTTAATAGCACCGTTACTTGTTTCGATATTTAAAATTTCAGTGTTTAATGCACAGTCTGACTTTATGGCACTGTTATCAGTATTTATTTTAATTGAACTGATAAGTGGGGAACCGGCAGGCACATAAATAGTTATTGAATTATCAAGTGGTTTGAATAACAGATTAATGATGCCGACCATTTCCCAGCCTGAATGAGATGCCTGCGTTACTGAGATTTTACCATTTGATGTATTTATTTCAGGTGCATTTTTATAATAATTATATGTTGCAACAATGCCCCATTTATCGTTTTCTGAAGGCACAAATTTGATAGCTGCGTTTGAAACATTGATATCTATTGCATTGATATCTGTTATATCATATGCTTCATAAGTATAGGTATCTTTTTGCGGCACAATTCTGATTCCGTGAGATGTCCAGTCGATAAATATGCCGCTTTTGGCACCGGCAAGAATCCCGGATATGGCAAGGATGGCACCTATAGCAAACATTATGCCTGCTGTTATACATGCAATTTTTGTAAATTTTTTCATTGGATACCTGCCTTTCCGGAATAAGTTTTACGTGTTTTCCTTTTTTCAATAAATTGTTTGATTTTTTTGATTATAAATGAAATAAGATCCTTTGTTCCGATTATCATCCATATAAGAAGCAAAGAAAATAAAATTCCCGCAGCACACAATACAAGTCCGGCTCCGATAAGCATTGTCCCGGTTGGAACATGTGTAAAAAGCGTAGGAAAGCCAGCTGCAAAAACAAGCAGACCTGCAAATATAAGGCATATTCCTACAACTCCTGCAGCAAATATAAGGCTCAAAATAACCATGAAAAGCGAAAAAATAAGTGATAATATAACAATTCCGGCTGTGAACCATATCGGGCATGTAAGCACAGCAATAATTGCTATAATGACAGCTTTTGATGTGTTATTTTCATTGACAGGCTGCTGATAATTAATTCCATAGCTGCTGCATATCTTGGCTGCCAGCTGTTCGGGTGTTCCCAGCTCTGCCATAACAGATGCAAAGTTTTCTTCTCCTGCATCATCAAAATATTCCCTGTAATATTGCATTGTATTCTGTGCTTCGACAGGTGGAAGCTGCGATATGCAATATTGCAGTCTGGTAAGATATTCTTCCTTGTTCATCCCAAATCCTCCTTGTTTATAAGAATTCCATCGAGTCTTTCTTTATAGGAAATCCATTCGTTACGCAAAAAAATAAGCTGCGATTTTCCGTAATCAGTCAGCACATAATACCGTCGGTTGCGTCCGTTGAATGGCTGGTCGTAGGTTGAAAGAAGCCCGTCTTTAGTTAGTCTTCTAAGAACCGGGTACAGTGTGGATTCTGAGATATCGACAACAGATTTTACTTTCTGCGTGAGTGCATATCCGTACAGTGGTTCTTCTTCCAAAGCTGATAAAACACAGGCATCAAGTAGTGCAGAACCAATCTGAAATACCATAAATATCAAAACTCCTTTCATATAAAAATTTCAACAATATTATATGTTGTATAGTATTGTTGAGATTATATTATAATATATGGTTTAATATGTCAATATTATTTTTACAACACAGTTGAAGAAATCGTATTTGTACTGTAAAATTAATTTATTGTGATAATATTTTTGGAATCATTAAATATAAAGTAAAAATTTGTGATTAAAGAACAGGAGACTATATGTCAGTAATAAAGTCGTTAATATTAGCATTTTCAATGTATTCAAGAATTCCGGTGCCACATGTGCGGCTTGAAGAAAAGGATATGAAATATACGTTTGGGTTTTTCCCGCTTGTCGGAGTGGTTATTGGTGCACTTTTTTCAGGCTGGCTTATTTTTGCAAGAAAGTTTTGCATTGGAACGATTACATCGATGTGTGTTTCTGGTGTTTTTTTGCTGCTTATAACTGGTGGAATTCATATTGATGGATATATGGATACGATGGATGCTGTCCATTCATATGGAAACCGTGAGAAAAAATTAGAGATTCTTAAAGATTCCCATATTGGAGCATTTGCTGTTATTATGCTTGCTACATATGTACTTGCAGCAGCGGGTGCATTTTCATATATTTTTGAAAATGAAAATACGGATATATTTATTATTATGGGGTGTGTTTTTTATCTTTCAAGAATATCAAGTGCATTTGCAGCAGTTAATTTTAAAAGTGCAAGAAATGGCGGAATGCTTAACAGTGTTGTACGGTCTGTGTCCGGAAATGTTGTGAATATAATGATACTTTTAAATTATATTATATGTATTGCAATTATGACTTATGTTAATGCTTTTGCAGCTGCATTGTGCATTATTGTGCAGGCTGCAGTGCTTGTTTATTACAGGATATGGTCATATAAAATATTTGGCGGTGTGACAGGAGACCTTGCGGGTTGGTTTTTGTGCATGAGTGAATTGTGCTGCATGATAGTGCTTGTATTTGTTTAGAAGGGAGATTTTTGCTTATGAAATTATATGTAGGCGGGGCATGGCAAGGAAAATGTGACTATGTTTCGGGTAAATTTCAAAATAAACCGACAATTGTGCAGGGAGACAGATGTACAAAGGAAGATATGAAAAATGCAGACATAATTAATCATTTTCATGAGTATGTTTACAGATGCGTTCAGAATGGCGATGGCATGGACGATTTTGCGGAATGGATATATGAAGTTAATCCATCAGTCTGCATTATATGTGATGAAGTTGGGAGTGGAATTATCCCGATTGATAAAAATATGCGTGATTACAGGGAACTTGTAGGAAGAGTATTATGCAGGCTTGCACAAAAATCTGATGAAATGGAGAGGATTACCTGCGGTGTAGGGATGAGAATAAAATGAAAATAGTATTAATCAGACACGGAATGACCGAGGGAAATGTCAGCAGAAGATATATTGGAATCACAGATGAGAATCTTTGCCCCAAAGGGCAGCAAATATTAAATGAAAATATAAAAAGTAGAAAGTATCCAATGGCAGACATTGTGTTTTCAAGTACGATGAAAAGATGTGTCCAGACGGCAAAAATCATTTATCCGGAAAAGGATATTTTAAAAGAAGAACTTCTAAAAGAATGTGATTTTGGAATTTTTGAGGGAAAAAATTATATGGAGCTGTCGGACGAGCCTTTATATCAGCAATGGATTGACAGTGGAGGAAGCAATACATTTCCGGGTGGTGAGAATCCTTATGATTTCAGGAAGCGGAGTGTTGAAGGTTTTTATAAGTGTATGGATTTTGTATACAGGATGAATTGTGAAGATAAGAAAATTGAAACTGTTGCGTTTGTTGTGCATGGGGGGACAATAATGTCAGTTATGAACAATGCCTTTGGCGGAGATTATTATGATTATTCCTGTATAAATGGCAGTGGATATATATTGGAGTGTAAGTTTGATGAAAATAATTTATTACATTATTCCGGTTATTGCGGGCTGGATTCTTGACCTGATTATAGGAGATCCGCACTGTATTTATCATCCGGTAAGGCTGATAGGATGGCTTATCGGAAAACTTGATAAAATGCTTTATAAGGACACAGACAGCAACCGGAAAAAATATTATAAAGGTATGCTTCTCTGGGTACTTGTGATGCTGGCAACAGGTGGAGTGACAGCGGCTGGTCTTTATATTTTTTATCGTATAAATGTGACAGCAGGGCTTATTGCTGAGTCGGTTATGTGTTATCAGCTTATTGCAGCAAAATCATTAAAAGATGAAAGCATGAAAGTGTATTACAGACTAAAAGAAAATAATATTGAAAAAGCCAGATATGCAGTATCGATGATTGTAGGAAGAGATACAGAAAAACTTGATGAGACAGGAATAACAAAGGCTGCGGTTGAGACAGTTGCGGAAAATACATCTGACGGAATTGCAGCACCATTGTTTTACATTGTATTTTTCGGAGCAGCAGGTGGATTTATGTACAAAGCGGTTAATACAATGGATTCAATGATTGGATATAAAAATGACAAATATATGTATTTTGGAAGATTTGCGGCAAAATCAGATGATGTTGTCAATTTTATTCCGGCACGGCTTGCATCATGGATTATGATTGCAGCTACGGGGGTTGTGCAGATATTTTCAAAAGATAAAAAATACAACATGAAAGATGCATTAAGAATTTACAGGCGTGACAAACATAATCATTCAAGCCCGAATTCGGCACATACGGAATCAGTCTGTGCCGGTGCATTGGGGGTAAGGCTTGCCGGTGATAATTATTATTTTGGGAAACTTGTGAAAAAGCCGTATATCGGTGATGACAGCCGTCCGGTAGAGATTGAAGATATAAAAAGAGTAAATATTCTTTTATATGTCACAACATTTTTATGTATTATCATGGCTGCAGCTGTAAGAATTATTATATTTTTGGGAAGGATGTGTGTCTGATGGCAAAAAATCTTATGATACAGGGGACAATGTCCAATGCGGGGAAAAGCATTGTGACAGCCGGGATTTTAAGAGTCCTTAAACAGGATGGCTACAGAGTGGCTCCGTTTAAATCACAGAATATGGCACTCAATTCATATATAACAAAAGATGGGTTTGAGATGGGACGTGCACAGGTTATGCAGGCAGAAGCAGCCGGAACAGAGCCAGATGTCAGCATGAATCCGATTCTTTTAAAACCTACAAGCGATGTAGGCTCGCAGGTGATTGTAAATGGAATTCCGTTAAAAAATATGCCGGCTTCAGAGTATTTTAAGTATAAGACAAAACTTATTCCTGATATTATGAATGCATATGAGAAACTTGATAAAGCTTATGACGTAGTTGTAATCGAAGGTGCGGGCAGTCCTGCTGAGATAAATCTGAAAAAAAACGACATTGTTAATATGGGCATGGCAAAACTTGTTGATGCACCGGTGCTGCTTGTTGGTGATATAGACCGTGGCGGTGTGTTTGCACAGCTTGTCGGAACGATCATGCTTCTTGAAGAAGAAGAGAAAAGGCGTATTAAAGGTCTTGTTATTAATAAGTTCAGAGGTGACAAAAAGATATTGGAACCGGGACTTGTACAGCTTACAGATATATGCAGAATTCCAGTTGCGGGAGTAATTCCATATATGTATCTTGATATAGATGATGAGGACAGTCTTTCAGAGAGGCTTGATAATGGTGAAAGCTATGATAGCACAGAGGAAGTGCTTGTTGATATTGCGGTTATAAAACTTCCGCATATATCTAATTTTACAGATTTTAACGCACTTGAATCATCGAATGGTGTGCATGTCAGGTATGTAAATGACGTGTCACGTTTTGGAAACCCGGATTTCGTTATTATTCCCGGGACTAAAAATACAATAGGTGATATGAAGTGGTTAAGACAGAGCGGGCTGGAAAACTGCATTTTAAAAGCGGCATCGACAGATATACCGGTTATGGGTGTATGCGGCGGTTTTCAGATGCTTGGAATGTATATAAGTGATGAAGATGGTACTGAGGCAGGCGGGAATATAAGAGGAATCGGACTTCTTCCCGTTGTTACAGAATTTTCATCAAAGAAACACCAGACCAGAACACAGGCGGTTATATGTGCGTCAGAACACGGGATGATGTGGGATGCTGCAGGTATATGGGAAAATCTAAATGGAATTAAAGTATCAGGATATGAAATTCATATGGGTGAGAGCACAATTCTTGATTCGTCAGAGGATGACGGATTTTATGGAATTGTGAGTACCGGCAGGCCGTTTTCTGTTTTATCAGACGGAAAAGAGGATGGCTGTGTGAATGGAAATGTATGTGGTACATATATTCATGGGATTTTTGATAATGAAGAGTTTCTTTTAAAGCTGCTTAAATCAATTTGTGAAAGAAAAGGAATTACATATGAAGCAGATAATGTCATAAGTGTCAAAAAAAGAAAAGAAAAAGAGTATGATAAGCTTGCAGATATGATTCGCACAAATATGGATATTGAAATGGTTTATAAAATAATCGGATTGTAAATGGAGGGAGGAATATAAGCATGATTAAAGATAATGATATGACAGATAAAATCCAGATGAAAAAAGAAACAGGGCTTGTACATATTTATACAGGGGACGGCAAAGGAAAGACTACAGCAGCAGCCGGTCTTGCACTCAGAGCCGCAGGATGCGGGCTAAAGGTCATATTTGCACAGTTTATGAAAGGGAGAGCAAGCGGGGAGGTCGATGCATTTGCACAGATACCGGACGTAATGGTTTTAAGGGCTTCAAAAGACTATGGATTTTACAGCAGAATGAGTGAATCTGATAGAAATATGCAGAAAAAAGAACATGACAGTATATTGGATACTATTTTTGAACATGTATACAAAAAACATGATGTGAGCGTTGTTGTCCTTGATGAACTTGCATCTGCTTATGAATATAATCAGGTTGACAGGGCAAAAACAGGTTATCTTCTAGAAAACCATGAAGGTGTTGAGATTGTGATTACTGGAAGAAATCCGGATGAATCACTAATAAGGCATGCGGATTATATTACGGAAATGAAAAAGATAAAGCATCCCTTTGATTTGGGAATTTCAGCGAGGGAAGGCATAGAATATTAAAATGTTAATGAAAAATACTTCATTAACTTATGCGAAAGCATACATTAAAATAACTTGTAAAAATATAATAAATACGTTATTATAATATGAAAGTTAAAAACTAAGAATATATAGAAAGCTGGGTATAAATGATATGGGTTATAAGATAACATTGATTCCTGGAGATGGAATTGGTCCGGAGATAGTAAGAGAGGCAAGAAAGGTACTTGATGCTGTAGGTAAAAAATATGGTCATGAATTTGATTATACTGAAATCCTTATGGGTGGATGTTCTATAGATGCTTATGGTGTGCCTCTCACAGAAGAAGCAGTTAATACAGCAAAAGCATCAGATGCTGTTTTGCTTGGTGCTGTCGGCGGCAATGTCGGTAATTCAAAGTGGTATGATGTTGCACCTAATTTAAGACCGGAGGCAGGTCTTTTGAAGATAAGAAAAGATCTTGAACTTTTTGCAAACATACGTCCGGCTTATTTATATAGTGAATTAAAGGATGCATGTCCTTTAAAGGATGAGATAATCGGTGACGGATTTGATATGGTTATAATGAGAGAACTTACAGGAGGTCTCTATTTCGGAGAGCGTCACACAGAATCAGTAAACGGTGTGATGACAGCAGTTGATACTCTTACATATAATGAAGAAGAAATCAGAAGAATTGCAATTAAAGGTTTTGAGATTGCAATGAAAAGAAGAAAGAAACTTGTCAGTGTTGATAAAGCAAATGTACTTGATTCTTCAAGATTATGGAGAAAAGTTGTTGCTGAAGTGTCAAAGGATTATCCGGAAGTTGAAGTTACTAATATGCTTGTTGATAACTGTGCAATGCAGCTTGTAATGAATCCTGGCCAGTTTGATGTAATTCTTACTGAAAATATGTTTGGCGATATCTTATCAGACGAAGCAAGCATGATAACAGGTTCTATCGGAATGCTTTCAAGTGCCAGCCTTGGAAAGACAAAACTTGGCCTTTATGAGCCTAGCCATGGCTCAGCACCTGATATTGCAGGAAAGAATATTGCTAATCCTATTGCCACAATTCTTTCAGCTGCAATGATGTTAAGATACTCACTTGATCTTGACAAGGAAGCAGATGCTATTGAGGCAGCTGTTGCACAGGTTTTAAAAGAAAATTACAGAACAGTTGATATTATGTCGGAAGGAATGACACAGTGTACAACTACACAGATGGGCGACCTTATTGCTAATCATCTTGCGTAAATAAGTTTTTTGATATTTCATAGTTTAATGAAAAAAATGATAATCCTGCCGGAGTTTAAACCGGAATTAAATAAAAACAGAATGAGATAAGGAGATTAATTTTTATGAAAAGTGATAACGTAAAAAAAGGCATGCAGCAGGCACCACACCGTTCGCTGTTTAATGCACTTGGCTTTACAAAAGAAGAGATGGATAAGCCATTAGTTGGTATTGTAAGTTCATATAATGAGATTGTTCCGGGACATATGAATCTTGATAAGATTGTTAATGCTGTTAAGCTTGGCGTTGCTGAAGCCGGCGGTGTTCCTGTTGTATTTCCAGCAATCGCAGTATGTGACGGTATTGCAATGGGACATGTAGGAATGAAATATTCTCTTGTTACAAGAGACCTTATTGCAGATTCTACAGAATGTATGGCTACAGCACATCAGTTTGATGCACTTGTTATGGTACCTAACTGTGACAAGAATGTACCTGGACTTCTTATGGCAGCAGCAAGAATTAATGTTCCTACTGTATTTGTCAGTGGCGGTCCAATGCTTGCAGGACATGTAGGTGGCAGAAAGAGAAGTCTTTCGTCAATGTTTGAGGCAGTTGGCTCTTATGCAGCAGGTACAATGACAGAAGAACAGGTAAGAGAATACGAAGAAAAAGTATGTCCTACATGTGGCTCATGTTCAGGCATGTATACAGCAAATTCTATGAACTGTCTTACAGAGGCTCTCGGTATGGGACTTCGCGGCAATGGTACAATACCGGCTGTATATTCTGACAGAATCAGACTTGCAAAACATGCAGGTATGGCAGTTATGGATATGCTTAAAAAAGATATCCGTCCAAGAGATATTATGACAAAAGATGCAATTCTTAATGCTCTTACAGTTGATATGGCACTTGGATGCTCTACAAACAGTATGCTTCATCTTCCTGCTATTGCACATGAAGTGGGCTTTGATTTTGATATTAAGTTCGCAAATGAAATAAGTGAAAAGACACCTAACCTCTGTCATCTTGCACCGGCTGGTCCTACATATATGGAAGACTTAAATGAAGCTGGTGGTGTATATGCAGTTATGAAAGAACTTGCAGATATTGGACTTTTACATACAGACTGTATGACTGTAACAGGTAAGACTGTCGGTGAGAATATTGCAAATGCAGTAAATCTTAATCCGGAAGTTATCCGTACAGTTGATAATCCATACAGTAAGACAGGCGGTCTTGCTGTTCTTTCTGGAAATCTTGCTCCTGACGGAAGTGTTGTTAAGCGTTCAGCAGTAGTAGAAGAAATGATGGTACATGAAGGTCCTGCAAGAGTATTTGACAGTGAAGAAGATGCAATTGCAGCTATTAAGGGTGGAAAGATTGTAGCAGGTGATGTTGTTGTAATCAGATATGAAGGCCCTAAGGGTGGTCCTGGTATGAGAGAAATGCTTAATCCTACATCAGCGATTGCCGGTATGGGGCTTGGTTCAAGCGTTGCCCTTATCACAGACGGAAGATTTTCAGGTGCAAGCCGCGGAGCTTCTATCGGACATGTATCTCCGGAAGCAGCAGTCGGTGGTCCTATTGCACTTGTTGAAGAGGGCGATGTAATAAGCATTAATATTCCGGAATTGAAGCTTGAACTCAAGGTTTCAGATGAGGAGCTTGCAGCAAGAAAAGCTAAATGGCAGCCAAGAGAACCTAAAGTCACAACAGGTTATCTCAGAAGATATGCTTCTATGGTTACATCAGGTAACAGAGGTGCAATTTTACAGACTCCTGATAAATAAAGAGGGTAATATTTTATTGAAAGGATGAACGGCCAAATGAAGTTAAATGGTTCAGAAATAATTGTTGAATGTTTAAAAGAACAGGGTGTAGATACAGTATTCGGTTATCCGGGAGGTGCTATTTTAAATGTATATGATGCACTTTATAAACACTCTGATGAGATTACACATATACTTACATCACATGAGCAGGGGGCTGCACATGCAGCAGACGGATATGCAAGAGCTACAGGCAAAGTAGGTGTATGCTTTGCAACATCAGGTCCTGGTGCAACCAACCTTGTAACAGGTATAGCGACATCTTATATGGATTCAACTCCTGTTGTTGCAATTACATGTAATGTAACAGTTCCACTTCTTGGAAAAGACAGTTTTCAGGAGATAGATATCCAGGGTGTTACAATGCCTATTACAAAACATAATTTTATTGTAAAAGATGTAAGCACACTTGCAGATACAATCCGTAAGGCATTCAGAATAGCACAGGAGGGAAGACCGGGGCCTGTACTTATTGATGTAACAAAAGATGCAACTGCTGCGGAGTGTGATTATGTAAAGGAGACACCAAAGCTGATTGAAAGAAAGACAGAGTCAATACGTGAAGAGGATATTGACACAGTCACAGAGATGATTGCACAGGCAAAGAAACCATTTGTATTTGTCGGAGGCGGTGTTGTACTTTCAGGTGCTTCAGAAGAACTTGCACGCTTTGTACATAAAATAGATGCTCCTGTAGCTGATTCACTTATGGGAAAAGGTGCATTTGATAATTCAGATCCACTCTATACAGGTATGCTTGGCATGCATGGTACAAAGACATCTAATTACGGTGTTTCAGAATGTGACCTTCTTATTGCAATTGGTGCAAGATTTTCGGACAGAGTCACAGGTAATGCGTCTAAGTTTGCAAGCAATGCAAAAATTATTCATTTTGATGTTGATGCAGCTGAAATTAATAAAAATATTAAAACAGATGCATGCGTAATAGGAGATGCACTTGAAGTCTTAAAACGTGTTAATTCAAAGATTGGACAGCTTGAGCATCATGAATGGGTTGAGCACATCAAAGAACTTAAAGAAAAGTACCCTATGCGTTACAGAAAAGATTGTCTTAACGGACCTTATATTATGGAGACAATCAATGAGATTACAGACAGTAATGCTATTATTGCAACAGATGTAGGACAGCACCAGATGTGGGCTGCACAGCATTATACATACAAACAGCCAAGAACACTTATAACATCAGGTGGTCTTGGAACTATGGGATTCGGTCTTGGTGCTGCTATAGGTGCAAAAGTTGGCCGTAAGGATAAAGTTGTAATTAATATTGCAGGTGATGGCTGCTTCAGAATGAATATGAATGAAATAGCAACAGCGACACGTTACAATATTCCTGTTATTGAGATTATATTTAATAATCATGTACTTGGAATGGTTCGTCAGTGGCAGGATTTATTCTATGGAAAGCGTTATTCTTCGACGGTTCTTGATGATACGGTTGATTTTGTGAAAGTTTCTGAAGGCCTTGGTGCGAAAGGTTACAGAGTTTCATCAATTGAAGAATTTAAAGCGGCACTCAAAGAAGCTATAGAATTAAATATACCGTGTGTAATTGACTGTCTTATTGACAGGGAAGACAAGGTATTTCCAATGGTTTCACCTGGAGCTGCAATCTCTGAAGCTTTTGATAGACAGGATTTGGAAAATAAAAACAAAAATAACTAAAGAATATTACGTATATAGAAGAGATTACTAAATAAAAGAACAAAAGAATATTAATAGAGAATGAATTGTTGACATACAATAAAGATTGTCATAAAATGTCTATTAATTATTAAATTAAAAGCTTAGTTGAGACATATTTTATAATAGTGATTTCAACAGGCTGAATAATAGGAGGAAGAAATTGGCAAGAGTTTATAATTTTAGCGCAGGTCCGGCAGTATTACCGGAAGAGGTATTGAAGGAAGCAGCAGCAGAGATGCTTGATTACAAGGGAAGCGGCCAGTCAGTTATGGAGATGAGCCATCGTTCCAAAGTATACGACAATATCATTAAAGAAGCTGAAGCTGATTTAAGAGATTTGTTGGATATTCCGGATAATTACAAGGTATTATTCCTTCAGGGCGGTGCGTCGCAGTTCTTTGCAGAGGTTCCTATGAATCTTATGAAGAATAAGAAAGCAGCATATATTATAACAGGACAGTGGGCTAAGAAAGCATACCAGGAAGCTAAGATTTATGGTGATGCAATTGCCGTTGCTTCTTCAGAAGACAAAACATATTCATATATCCCGGATTGTTCAGATCTTGACATTCCAGAAGATGCAGATTATGTATATATTTGCGAAAATAATACAATTTATGGTACTAAATATAAGAAACTTCCTAATACAAAGGGACATATTCTTGTATCTGATGTTTCATCTTGTTTCTTATCAGAACCTATGGATGTTACAAAGTATGGCGTTGTATATGGCGGCGTTCAGAAAAATATCGGACCAGCAGGTGTTGTTATCGCAATTATAAGAGAGGATTTAATTACAGATGATGTTCTTCCTGGAACTCCTACAATGCTTAAATGGAAGACACAGGCAGATGCTGATTCACTTTATAATACACCTCCATGCTATAATATTTATATCTGTGGCAAGGTATTTAAGTGGATTAAGAAGATGGGTGGACTTTCAGCTATGAAAGAACACAATGAGAAGAAAGCAAAGATTCTTTATGATTTCCTTGATGAGAGCAAGCTTTTCAATGGAACAGTTGTAAAAGAAGATCGTTCACTTATGAATGTTCCTTTTGTAACAGGAGATAAAGAACTTGATGCTAAGTTTGTTGAAGAAGCAACAAAGGCAGGTTTTGTAAATCTTAAAGGACACAGAACTGTTGGCGGTATGAGAGCTTCTATCTACAATGCTATGCCAATTGAAGGTGTAGAGAAACTTGTTGAGTTCATGAAGAAGTTTGAAAAGGAGAATACAAAATAATGGTAAACGTTAATTGCTTAAATAATATTGCGTCAGTTGGTCTTGATTTGTTTTCAGATGATTATAATACAGAAAGCAGTTTTGAAGATGCACAGGCAGTACTTGTAAGAAGTGCTAAAATGCATGATATGGAACTTGGTGATAACCTTCTTGCAATTGCAAGAGCCGGTGCAGGTGTTAATAATATCCCTCTTGATAAATGTGCTGAGTCGGGTATTGTTGTATTTAATACACCGGGTGCTAATGCCAATGCTGTTAAAGAGCAGGTACTTGCAGCAATGCTTCTTGCATCAAGAGATTTAATCGGCGGTAACGAATGGGTTAAAGCAAATAAGGATGATGCTGATATTGCAAAGGCTACAGAGAAAGCCAAGAAGGCATTTGCAGGTCAGGAAATCAAGGGTAAAAAGCTTGGTGTAATTGGACTTGGTGCTATTGGACAGCTTGTTGCCAATGCGGCAATTGCACTTGGTATGGAAGTATACGGATATGATCCATATCTTTCAGTAAATGCAGCATGGAATCTTTCAAGTGAAGTTAAACATATTGTCAATGTTGAAGATATATATAAAGAATGTAATTACATTACAGTTCATGTTCCGGCACTTGACAGTACAAAGGGAATGATTAATAAAGAAGCATTTGATATGATGCAGGACGGAACTATTATTATCAACTGTGCAAGAGATGTACTTGTTGATGAGAAAGCAATCGGTGAAGCATTAAAGTCTGGCAGAGTTAAGAAGTATGTAACAGATTTTCCTAACCCTGTTACAGCTGGAATGGAAGGTGCAATTGTTCTTCCTCATCTTGGTGCTTCAACAGCAGAAGCAGAAGATAATTGTGCAATTATGGCTGTAAAAGAGCTTCGTAACTACATTGAGAATGGTAATATAGTTAATTCTGTAAACTATCCTGCATGTGACATGGGTGTATGCACATCAGCCGGCAGAGTAGCTGTATGCCATAAGAATGTACCTGCTATAATCAGCAAGATTACATCTGTTATGGGTGATGAAAGTATTAACATTGAAGAGATGGCTAATAAGTCAAGAGGTGACTATGCATATTCAATGCTTGATATAAGTGAGTCTGCATCTGAGACAGTAGTTGACAAACTTGCATCTATTGAAGGCGTTATTAAGGTAAGAGTTATAAAGTAATATTTTGCAATTGTTTATTGTAATTAAAAAACGGATGTTTGAAAATTAAAATATTTCTTTCATCCGTTTTTCTTTATTTATAGCGTATTTTGTTGTAAAATATATTTATGTATTTTCTTATGAATAACAAGGAGGAGTTATATATGGGAGCAATAGAGCAAAAAATACAGGATAAATCTCAAAAGCTTAATGAGAAGCATGAACAGATACAGGAAACTGCAAAGAAAGGTTTAGATAAGATTGTAGATAAGATTAAGTCACAGTCTGAGATGGCGAGATGTAACAAAGTCGGAATAGTATGCCATACTATAGTTTCAGCTGCTATAGGTATTGCATATTTAGCTGAATTTGCAAAAGGAAGCAGGACATTATTATATGTATTGTTTACTATTGTAATAGGAATTGCTTCACCTGTAGCGGAGTGGATTGTATATAAAAAAGATAAGAATTCAACGCATATAAAGCATCTTATAGGATATGGCTTTGCAATATTTTATATTTTCATAATGTTTACCACAAATAATAAACTTGCATTTACATATGTAATTCCAATGCTTATAGCAATCACAGTATATAATGATTATAAATATTCAATTCCTATTAATACAGGTGTTATAATTATTAACATTGCACAGGTTGTAGTATTTCTTGCAAACGGAACATATACAATGAGCGATACTGCATCAATTGAGATACAGGTGCTTGTTATTATATTGATTTCACTTTACTGTATGTATACATCAAAAACACTTGAAATTAATAGCGTAGTAAAATTAAAACAGATTGAGAAACAGAGCCGCGAAACAGAAAGAATACTTAATAATACAATGGAAGTTTCAGGTAAAATGGCTGCTGATATTGAAAATGTAAACAGCAAGATTTTATCACTTGGTGAAGCTATTAATGCGACAAGGGAAGCTATGGCAGAAGTAAATACAGGTTCAACAGATACAGCGGATGCTGTACAGAAACAGCTTGAAATGACTGAAAATATCCAGAATAAAGTTGATGATGTAAAGAATGGTTCACAAGAAATCACAAATAGCATAAATGATACTAAAAAAGCAGTAGATGCAGGCAATAAGAATGTGGCAATGCTTGTTAATAAAGTTAATGAGTCAGTTGAATCGGGCAATGCTGTAACCAAGCAGCTTTCGCTTCTTAATGACGATATGGCAAAGATGAATTCAATTGTTGATATTATTACTGAGATTACATCACAGACAAGCCTTCTGGCACTTAATGCAAGTATTGAGGCAGCTCGTGCCGGGGAAGCAGGAAGAGGCTTTGCAGTTGTTGCTTCCGAAATTTCAAAAATGGCAGATGAGACACAGAATGCAACTGTAAAAATTACAGACATGATTACAAATATTTCAGATGTAATTAAGAATGTTGTAGATGTTACGGGTCAGATGGTTGAGATGATAAAGGAAGAGGATGCTGCTACAAAAGAAACAGCAGCAAGCTTTTCAATAATTGAAAATAATACAGGAAAAATTCTTATTAATGCCGAATCACTTACAAATATTGTAAATGGACTCAGTGAAGCTAATAAGAAGATTGTTGACAGCGTTTCAACTGTTTCGGCTATCACAGAAGAAGTTGCGGCCCATGCAAGTGATACATTTGCAGTAAGCGAGCAAAACAATGCAACAATAAATGAAATCATATCTATATCTAATGAATTGAAGGTATTGACTGATAAACTTAATGCCTGATTTTTTAAAGAAAAATAATTATAAGCAGGAAAAGGAGAAAAGTAATGGCATTAATTAAACCGTTTGAATGTGTAAGACCTAATGAAAAAGATGCAGCAAGAGTAGCAGCACTTCCTTATGATGTATACAACAGACAGGAAGCTGTTTGTGAGGTTAAAAGAGAGCCGTTGTCTTTCCTTAAAATCGACAGAGCAGAGACACAGTTTGATGATTCTACAGATACATATGCTCCTGAAGTTTATGCAAAAGCAAAAGAATTATTTGAAGAAGCTCTGGCTGATAAAACATTTATAACAGATACAGATAAGACATATTATATATATGCACTTACAATGGACAAAAGAACACAGACCGGTATAGTTGCATGTGCATCTATTGATGATTATCTTAATAATGTAGTAAAGAAACATGAAAATACAAGAGCTGATAAAGAAGTTGACAGAATAACACATGTTGATACATTAAGTGCCCAGACAGGACCTATATTTCTGGCTTACAGAGCTGACAGTGTAATAAATGATGCTGTTAAAAAGACTAAGGAGAATAAAGCATTATATGATTTTATATCTCCTGACGGAATACGTCATCAGGTCTGGAAAATGACAGATATAACACTTGTTGAAAATGTTAGAAAGGCATTTGAAGGAATTGATTCTGTTTACATTGCTGATGGACATCACAGAGCAGCTTCTGCAGTAAAAGTAGGATTGAAGAGAAGACAGGAAAATCCGGGATATACAGGTAATGAAGAATTTAATTATTTTCTGTCCGTGCTTTTTCCTGATGAAGAACTTATGATTCTTCCGTATAACAGGGTTGTTAAAGATCTGAATGGATATACACAGGAAGAGTTTTTAAATAAGATTAAAGAAAAATTTGATATAGCTGAGAGTGATAAGCAGGTATCGCCTGATAAAAAAGGAACATTTGGTATGTATCTTGGTGGAAAATGGTACAAGCTTACAGCACATAAAGATATTATGTCAGACGATCCGGTTGATGGACTTGATGTTGCGGTTTTGCAGGACAATCTGCTTGCACCTGTACTTGGAATAGGTGATCCAAAGACAGATAAGAGAATTGATTTTGTCGGTGGAATAAGAGGACTTTCAGAACTTGAGAAAAGATGCAGGGAGGATTGTGTAGTTGCATTTTCTATGTATGCAACATCTATAGCAGAACTTTTTGCCGTTGCTGATGCAGGAAAGTTAATGCCGCCAAAGTCAACATGGTTTGAACCAAAATTAAGAAGTGGATTGTTTATTCACAGGATATAATGAAAGGTGTGCTGTTTTATGATACACGAAAATATTAAAATAGATATTGATTATGAAAAACTTGGTATAAAGCACAAAGGTGCGGACGCTGTTTTTACAACCTATATAAAAGAAATGTATCCGGAGTATCAGAATGTATTTGAAAGACCGCTTGTTATAATATGTCCGGGCGGTGGATATGAGCATCATTCACCTCGTGAGGGTGAAGCTGTCGCATTAAAAATGCTTGATTTTGGCTATAACGCAGTGGTTTTAAGATACAGCCTTATGCCGGATGAATTCCCATGTGCATTATGTGAAGCAGCATATACAATTAATTATGTGAGAAACCATGCAAAAGAATGGGATATTAATCCGGATAAAATTATTATTGCAGGTTTTTCGGCAGGCGGACATGTTGCAGCAAGTCTTGCAACAATGTATGATCAGCCGGAACTTGCAGATTTTCTTCATAATGTACTTCATGTAAGTCCAAAAGAAGTAAGACCGGACGGACTGTTGTTAGGATATCCTGTTATAACATCAGGACCTAAGGCACACAGAAAGTCTTTTGAGAGACTTCTGGGAGACAGATATGATGAACTTGTGAAGTCTGTTTCGCTGGAGGAACGTGTCAGCAGTAATACGCCAAAGACGTTTCTGTGGCATACTTTTTCAGATGGAAACGTGCCTGTGGACAATTCACTTCTTTTTGCAGAATCTTTAAAAAAAGCAGAAGTTCCGTTTGAACTTCATATATTCCCTAATGGAAATCATGGACTTGGACTTGGAACGAAAGAGACAGATACAAAGGACGGAAAACATTTTGAGCCGGAAGTATATGTCTGGACAGAACTTTTTAAAACATGGGTTGAAAAAAATATCTGATGGGGTTAAATATGGGGAATAGATTATATGATTTAATGGATTGGCCTTCAATTGAAGGCGTTGTATATTCTGAATGTGATGAGCCGATGGAACTGCTTGGTGGACGTATATGTAAAGATGGATTTCTTATACAGACATTTGCACCAGATGCGGTGGAGATAGACGTAAGAGTTGATGGAAGAAAGAAGCTTTATCCAATGGAAAAAATGGATGAGGCAGGTTTTTTTGCCGTATTGCTTCCAGGTAGAAAAAAAGTTTCATATACATTTGTCAAAGAAGATGTATATGGTAAAAAAACAGAATATAAAGATATATATTCATATGGCAGGCATGAATGTATGCAGGCGTTGCTTAAAATTTCCCAAAATGGCAAGAGTGAATATAATATTAATAAATTTATGACAGGCAATGCACAGGATGCATACAAATACATGGGAAGTCATGAAGCAGTTGTCGATGGAATCAGTGGAATGATTTTTGGAATATGGGCACCTGATGCTAGAAGAGTCAGTGTTATCGGGGCTTTCAACAAGTGGGACGGACGAGTGTTCCAGATGGAAAAGGATTATGATACAGGGATATTTTTCCTGTTTATACCAGATATGAAGCCCAAAACACCATACTGTTATGAAATAAAGTTAAAAGACGGACAGGTTGTAAAAAAGGCAGACCCATATGCACAGTCCGCTTCTAATGACGTTATTTATGCATCACTGGCAGGAGTTAATCCTGAAGAGAAAAATTTCAAGTGGACTGATGCAGGCTGGAAACAGGAAGATACGAAACATAAACCGCTTAGTATATGTGAGATTGACGTTCTTGATTTAAAAGATGATACAATTGAAGACAGAATTGAAGCACTGGGATTTAACTGTGTTGAGATAATGAATGTCTGTGCTGTAAGAAATGGCTCATCGGCTGAGACAATAAATTTTTATGCTGTAAATTGTGAGGTTGGAGGCCTTAGGTTAAAGGCATTTATTGATAAGATGCATAAGAAAAATATCAGTGTTATCATAGACTGGAATGGTGCATTTATGAGTCAGGGTGAATATAGTCTTGTATATTTTGACGGAACGCACCTTTATGATACAGGAAAAGTCAATCTTGACAATCATCCGGAATTAAATGTTGCTTCATTTGACTATTCAAAACCACAGGTAAGAAGTTTTCTGATGTCTAATATAAGATACTGGATTGAAGAGTATCATGTTGATGGATTGAAGTTTTCTGAGACTGCGTCTATGCTTTATCTTGATTATGGCAGAAAACCGGGAGAATGGATTCCGAATATTTATGGTGGAAAAGAAAATATTAATGCGGTTGAATTTATCCAGAATGTAAGAAAAATGGTTGATTCACTGCAAAAAAATACAATTCTTGCAGCCGAGGAATCAAGCGGATGGCAATTTGTTACAGGTGATATTGCAGACGGAGGTCTGGGCTTTGATTATAAGTGGAATGATGGCTGGAAAAAAGAGCTTGTGCCATTTATAGAGATGGATCCACTATTTAGAAAAGGAATATATGGCAGACTTACATACAGTATGTTATATCAGTACAGTGATGATTTTATTATAGGATTTTCAAGAAACGGATATGGCTGGAAAAAAGGAATTTTAAAAGATATAGTTCCGGATAATGGTGAAGATGTGCTTAATCATGTAAAAACAGCACTTGGTTACATGTATTTCCATCCGGGGAAAAAGCTTATTAATATAAAAGAATGCAGCGGAGTCGAGAAATTTGTGGCACAGATGAATAATTTATACCGCAATACAAAAGCTCTTTATGAATGTGATGATAATCCGTCAGGTTTTGAATGGGCTGATGATATATCCGCAGAAGAGACGGTTATTGCTGTGTTAAGGCGTGATGAATCGGGACAATCTGTTATCGGAGCTGTTAATTTTACGCCTGTTGAAAGGAAAGAATTCTGCATAGGCGTTGATGAAGCTGGAAAATATACAGATGTTTTGAATGATTCAGTTGTTTATGAGTCGTCTGAACACAATTGGAATTCAAAAGATGAGTCAGTATTTGTTGATTTAAAACCTCTTGGCATTTCACTTTATACTTATGAGCCATATACAGAAATAGAAAAAGAGCGTATTAAGATAGAAAAAGAAACAAAAGAAGCACTTATGCTTGCAAAAAAGGAAGCCGATGAAGCGAAGGCTGTAAAAGATGCTGCGATAGAGCGTGCAAAGCAGGCAAAAGAGGCTGAAATAATTGCACTTGCAGCGGCGAAAGAAGCCGAAAAAGCAGAAAAAGAAGCTGCAAAAAAAGCAGAAGAAGCAAGGATAGCATGCATTAAAATAGATGAAAATGCTAAAAAGAAGCTTGCAGAACTAAAAAAAATGGAAGAAAAACAGGGTGAATAAATGATTAATTTTAATTGTTTTGCATTAAGTGCTGTTGATGATTCGGTAGCAGAGACTACTCAAAAAGCACAGGCATTCTTTTCAAGAGACAATCTTACTGAGCTGTTTAACGAAGCTGTGAAATGGACTGCCGATAAGATTTTCCAGATAATTCTTTCGTTGATTTTGTGGAAAGTCGGCAAACATGTAATGAAATGGCTGCTTAAAATATGTTCAAAGGCACTTGAGAGAGCAGGATTTGAGAATGGTGTGATAAAATTTATCAATTCTGTTTTAAGATTCGTCTGCTATGCTGTTATGGTTATGATGGTACTTGATATTCTGGGCTTCCAGACAGCTTCACTTATAGCTGTGTTCGGTTCGGCGGCACTTGCACTGAGTATGTCTCTTCAGGGAAGTCTTGCAAACTTTGCCGGAGGAATTCTTATTATGATATTTCATCCGTTCAGGGTTGGAGATTACATAGTTTCAGGTGGCTGCGAGGGTACAGTGGTATCAATAGATATGCTGTATACAAAATTAAAGACAATTGATAACAGAGTTGTGATGATGCCAAATGGTGCATTATCAAATTCCAACATAGTAAATGTCGGTGTAGAAGGAATCAGGCGGCTTGATATGCAGATTGGCATAGGATATGGAAGTGATGTTACAAAAGCAAAGAAACTTCTTAGAGAGATTCTTGAAAATTATCCTTCGATAGACAAAGAAAAAGAGATTAATGTAATAGTTAAATCGCTTGATGCAAGCTGTGTTACAATAGAGACACGTGCATGGGTCAGCCAGGACGCTTATTGGGACACAAGGTTTATATTGTTTGAAAGATTCAAACAGGTATTTGATGAAAACGGAATAGAAATTCCATTTAATCAGCTGGATGTTACTCTTAAACAGTAATATCTTGGATAGTAATATAACTAAATAAAAGACAGATCACATGACCGGTATCAGTATAAAAATTGCTGATGCCGGTTCATTTTTTTCATATTCTTTACTTACTTTTTACATAATTTGGACACAAAACCTTTTTACAATTTAATACATAAAAGAAATCCAAACGAAAGGAGAGGAGAATATGGCGATTGAAGTCTTTAACAGATACGAAAAAAAATATATGCTTGATAAAGAACAATATGAGGCGGTAATAAATAAAATGAGCAGCCATATGGAGGTGGATGCTTATAACAAAGATAATAAATTTTATATGATAAGCAATATTTATTATGATACTCCGGATGACAGGCTTATACGTGCTTCGATTGAAAAACCGGCATATAAAGAAAAAATGCGTGTGAGAAGCTATGGGGTTCCCGGAATTGATGACATTGTTTTTGTTGAAATAAAGAAAAAATACAATGGAATTGTCAATAAAAGAAGAACAGGGATTAAGCTTGGTGATGCATATGATTATCTTGATGGGAAAATTACTGCCGGAATGCTTGAGAAAAAGAATGAGAGAATCAACAGACAGGTTTTAGGAGAGATTGATTACTTTAAACATTTTTATAATTTGCAGCCTAAACTGTATCTTTCATATGAAAGAATGGCATATTTTGAAAAAAATGACGGTAGTTTCAGGGTTACATTTGATACTGATATTACAACAAGAAGGCATGATGTAAGGCTGGAACTTGGAAGCTATGGTAAAAAGATTATTCCTGAAAATATGTTCCTGATGGAAATAAAAATTAACAAAGCAGTTCCGATATGGTTCACAAAGATATTGTCGGAATATGATATTTATCCTGTTTCATTTTCAAAATATGGAACGGAATACAAGCAGTATATTATGGAAAATTTAAAAAGAAAGGATGAATTTGTATGTTTGAATCAATTTTTACAGCAACAACAGACAATACAATCAGTATTGGCACATCAATGTTAGGAATAGGAACAGCAGCATTGCTGGGACTGATAATAGGTATTGCATATATGTTTATGTGCAGGAAAGAAAGATATAACAGGGATTTTATAATAGGACTTGTTATTCTTCCGGCAATAGTGGCAGCAGTTATCCTTCTGATAGGAAGCAATGTTGCAAGAGCATTTTCAATGGCAGGAGCATTTGCTCTTGTAAGATTCAGGAGTGTGCCGGGAAGTGCGAAAGATATAGCAATAGTTTTCTTTGCTATGGCATCCGGGCTTGCGTGTGGGCTTGGATATGTTACATTTGCATGTGTATTTGTTGTGATAATGATAGTTATTCTAATTCTGCTTACAGTATTTAATTTTGCCCAGCCGCATACAGATATAAAGCAGCTGAGGATTACTATTCCTGAATCGCTTAATTACAGCGATGTATTTGATGATGTTATGAATAAATTTACTGAAAAAGCGGAACTTAGGAAAGTCAAGACAACAAATATGGGAACTATGTTTGAACTTTCATATAATGTTGTGGTTAAAGATAGTGTTAATGAAAAAGAATTTATTGATAATCTGAGAATGAGAAATGGAAATCTGAATATAAGTCTTTCTGTAGCAGAAAATGACAATAATAATCTTAATTAAATTCTGTGGCGTGGTGTGTGAGAAATACAGCACGCTTTTTAATATGGAAGGGAAAAGTCCCAGCACAAGCATGAGGTTTATAAAAAATTTATCTATAAAATACTTGTCTTATATCAAAAATTAGTATATTATAGATACATATACGAAAGGGACGTGAGGAATATGATAGATAATAATACACAATTTTTTAAAGCACAACCAGAAAAAACAATATCAGTAGAAGGAATCTTGGAGCAGGTTTATCTTGCTTTAAAGGAAAAAGGATATAATCCTGTTAATCAGATTGTGGGATATATTATGTCAGGCGATCCAACATATATTACGAGCCATAATAATGCTAGAAGCCTTATTATGAAAGTTGAGAGAGACGAGCTTGTTGAAGAAGTAATAAGGTATTTTATTGCCGGAAAAGGTCTGTAGAATGAGAATTATCGGATTAGATTATGGAACAAAGACTGTTGGAGTTGCAGTGAGTGATGCACTCGGACTTACAGCACAGGGCGTTGAGACTATTACACGTAAGGAAGAGAATAAGTTAAGACAGACACTTGCAAGAATTGAAGCAATTATAGAAGAGTATGAAGTTACAAAGATAGTCGTCGGTCTTCCGAAGAATATGAATAATACACTTGGAGAGAGAGCAGAGGCCTGTAAGGATTTTGCAGATAAACTTGAAAGAAGAACAGGTATTCCTGTAGTTATGTGGGATGAGAGATTAAGTACCGTTTCGGCAGAACATGTTCTTATTGAAAGTGGTGTCAGAAGAGAGAACAGAAAAGCTGTAATAGATAAAATAGCTGCATGTGTTATTTTGCAGAGCTATCTTGATTATATTGCCAATAATAATGCAGGGGAACAATAATAGCAGATTAAGACAGGGATTGTTAATAATAAGAAGAGGGATTTTAAATGGAAAAGATTAATTTTGTGACAGATGATAATGAAGAAGTGGAATTCTATATCATTGAAGAGACAAGAGTCAATGGATATAATTATATTTTAGTTACAGATTCACAGGATGAGGATGACGAGGAAGCAGAGGCATACATTTTAAAAGATGTTTCTGACAGTGCTGATCCTGAGGCAGCATATGAATTTGTGGAAGATGATGAAGAACTTGAGGGAGTGAGCAAAATATTTGCTGAGCTTCTTGAAGATATAGATATTGAATAAAACAGCGTGTTAACAGCATGCTGTTAATTAATATGTGAAGAAATTTAGTTTTAGCTGCATATCCGAAATATGCAGTATGGAGGTTATGGAATGAAAAAAGTTAATATTGGTTCTGTCAAGATTATTCCGCTTGGTGGTCTTGAACAGATTGGAATGAATATTACTGCCATCCAGTATGATGACAGTATTATTGTTGTGGACTGCGGTCTGTCATTTCCGGAAGAAGAGATGTTAGGTATTGACCTTGTTATACCTGATGTGACATTTCTAAAGCAGAATCTTGACAAAGTTAAAGGTTTTGTTATTACTCACGGACATGAAGACCATATTGGTGCTATACCATATGTCCTCAAAGATGTTAATGTGCCTATTTATGCAACAAAGCTTACTATGGGACTTATTGAGTCAAAACTCAAAGAACACAGTATGTTAAGAAGCGTTAAAAGAAAAGTTGTCAAGTATGGACAGTCAATAACACTTGGTGATTTCAGGGTTGAATTTATCCGTACAAACCACAGTATTGCAGATGCTGCTGCACTTGCTATATTTTCACCGGCAGGAACAATTATTCATACAGGCGACTTTAAAGTTGATTATACTCCTGTTTACGGGGATCCTATTGATTTACAAAGGCTTGGTGAACTCGGAAAGAAGGGTGTGCTTGCACTTATGTGTGACAGTACCAATGCTCTACGTCCTGGATTTACAATGTCTGAACGCACTGTAGGAGCAACATTTGATAAGATTTTTAATGATAATAAAAACAGCCGTCTTATAATTGCAACATTTGCGTCAAATGTAGACAGAGTGCAGCAGATTATCAATTCAGCTGTTGCATATGGAAGAAAAGTATGTGTTGAAGGCCGAAGCATGGTTAATATAATTGAGGTTGCGGAAAATCTTGATTATTTAAAGATTCCGGAAGGAACACTTATTGATACTGAGGAAATGAAAAATTATCCGCCTGAGCAGATTGTGCTTATTACAACAGGAAGTCAGGGAGAATCTATGGCAGCTCTTTCAAGAATGGCGGCTTCACTTCACAGGAAAGTATCTATCCAGCCGGGTGACTGTGTTGTATTTTCTTCAACACCGATTCCGGGAAATGAAAAATCAGTTGCAAAAGTAATTAATGAACTTGGAATGAAAGGGGCTAAGGTTATTTTCCAGGATACACATGTTTCTGGTCATGCCTGTCAGGAAGAAATCAAGCTTATTTATTCACTTGTAAAACCAAAATATGCAATTCCTGTTCATGGCGAGTACAGACATCTTTGTGCACAAAGAGATGTAGTTATGGCTCTTGGTTATGATAAAGACCATGTATTTATTGCAAAATCAGGTGATGTTATTGAATTGAGTGACGACCACGGTGAAATTGTGGGACAGGTTCCAACAGGAGCAATTCTTGTCGATGGACTTGGAGTTGGTGATGTAGGTAATATTGTTTTAAGAGACAGACAGAATCTTGCAGAAAATGGTATTATTATAGTTGTGCTTACACTTGAAAAATATACAGGAAATCTCGTTGCAGGTCCTGATATTGTAACTCGTGGATTTGTATATGTCAGGGAGGCAGAAGAACTTCTTGATGAGGCAAAAGCTGTTGTTGAAGATTCAGTTCAGGGATGCCTTGATAAACATATATCTGACTGGAGTAAGATTAAAAATATAATTAAGGATGACCTTAGTGAGTACCTTTGGAAGAAGATGAAGAGAAATCCAGTTATTCTTCCAATTATAATGGAAGCACAGATGTAATTGTTTGTTGATTATAGGAGAGGTTTATGAGCAGGGTAGAGGAACTTACAAAGGAGCTGACAGAGGCAATAACAGACTCATGTGAGTATAAAAGGTTCAAAGAATTTGAATCTGAAGTTATGAAAAGACCTGATTTAAAAAGGGCATTGGATGATTTCAGAAGAGAAAATTTCAGAATGCAATATTCTGAAGATACAGGTGATGTCCTGTCAGCAACACAGGAATTAGAGGGACATTTTGCAGATATAAGAAAACAGCCGGAGGTTGAAGGGTATCTTGCAGCTGAGATGGAATTATGCAGAATGGTTCAGGAAATCTGTATGTCAGTTGTTGAAGCAGTTGACTTTAATATGGATTTCCTGCAATAATAAGGCAGAATAAAAATGTATAGACCATGCAGGATTGGAGAATCAGATGAAAAATAAAAGTGTCAGGGTAATACTCAGTATGTTATTGAACATATGTATTGTGACAGTCGGTGTTTTTATAATTTATGCCGCCGGAAGCAGAGCATATACATTCGGACATAATATTTTTGATGAAGAAGCAATTGATACTACAGAAAATGCGAGACAAGTAGAGATTACTATTTCAGATAATATATCGGCGAAGCAGCTTTCATCTATGTTATACCAAAAAGGACTTTGCAAGGATAAAACAATAATGTATTTTCAGATAATGCTGTCTGATTATAATAAGAAATTTGTAGGCGGAACATATACATTGAATTCAGGAATGAAGCCATCTGATATGTTTAAAGTAATGTGTACGGACAAAGGAGAGGACAATTGAGTTATGATAGTTGAACCACGTGTTGTAGCTTATATTAATTCATTGGATTCCGGTAATTCCGATATTTGTAATCTGATTGAAAAAGAAGCATTAAATGATAATGTTCCTATTATAAGAAAAGAGATGGGTAATCTGTTAAAAGTGCTGATTGCATTAAAACAGCCGGAACGAATTCTGGAGGTTGGCACTGCTGTAGGTTACTCATCTATTCTTATGAGTGAAAATATGCCGGAAAACTGCCATATTACAACAATTGAAAATTATGACAAAAGAATACCGGTAGCGAAAAATAACTTTATCCGTGCGGGTGTTATTGACAAAATAACACTTATTGAGGGTGATGCAGCGGATGTTTTAAAAACACTTGATGGACCATATGATTTTATATTTATGGATGCAGCTAAAGGACAGTATATTAATTATTTTCCTGATATTATGAGAATATTAAAAAAGGGCGGACTTCTTATATCGGATAATGTCCTTCAGGAAGGCGAGATAGTACAGTCAAAGTATGGTGTTACAAGAAGAAACAGGACGATACATGAGAGGATGAGAGAGTATGTATATATGCTTACTCATTCAGATGAGGTTGTAACATCGGTAGTACCTATCGGAGATGGAATTACGCTCAGTGTAAAAAAATAAAAAGAAATGGAGATTAATATGGGCGAACATATTTATAAAGGAAGAAAACTTGAACTTCTTATACCGGCAAGCAGTCTTGAAGTATTAAAGATTGCTGTAATATATGGTGCTGATGCCGTATATATCGGTGGAGAGGCATTTGGACTTCGTGCAAAAGCAAAAAATTTCACTCTTGAAGAGATGAAAGAAGGAATTGAATTTGCACATGCACATGATTGTAAGGTATATGTTACAGCAAATATTCTTGCACATAATTATGATTTGGATGGAGCAAGACAGTATTTTAAAGAATTAAAACAGATAGGACCTGATGCACTTATTATTTCTGACCCGGGAATGTTTACAATTGCAAAAGAAGAACTGCCTGACATAGATATACATATAAGCACACAGGCTAACAATACTAATTATATGACGTATCAGTTCTGGTGGAAGCAGGGGGCAAAGAGAGTTGTTTCAGCTAGAGAATTGTCTCTTAATGAGATAAAACAGATTCGTGAACATATTCCTGATGAGATGGAAATAGAGACATTTATGCATGGTGCGATGTGTATTTCATATTCGGGAAGATGTCTGCTGAGCAGCTTTATGGCAGGAAGAGATGCCAACAGAGGTGCATGTACACATCCGTGCCGTTGGAAATATTCTATTGTTGAAGAATCAAGACCGGGTGAATATATGCCTGTATATGAAAATGAGCGTGGAACATATATATTTAATTCAAAAGATTTATGCATGATTGAACATATTCCTGAGATGCTTAATGCAGGAATAGACAGTTTTAAAATCGAAGGCAGAATGAAAACAGCATTATATGTTGCTACAGTCGCTAGAACATACAGACTTGCAATTGATGAGTTTATACAGGATGAGAATCTTTATAAAAAGAGAATTCCATTTTATAAGTCAGAGATTTCAAAATGCACATACAGACAGTATACAACCGGATTTTTCTTCGGTAAACCGGATGAAAATACACAGATATATGATACAAATACATATATTAAGGAATATACATATCTTGGCATTGTCGGCGAACAGAATGCACAAGGACTTTATCATATAGAACAGCGTAATAAATTCAGTGTAGGCGAGACAATTGAAGTTATGAGACCAAATGGCGATAATATTTTGGTTACAGTAAAACGAATTACTGATGAGCGTGGTATGGATATGGAAAGTGCACCTCATCCTAAGCAGCAGCTTTATATCGATTTGGGCGTAAAACTTGAACAGTATGATGTTTTGAGAAGAAAAGAAGATTAGGAAAAGCAATAAAAGGCACTCCGGCACATAAAATATATAAATGTGTGTCTGGGGTGCCTTTCTTTGAAAAGTTTTGAAAAGCCATTATCAGCAGAAGAAGAAAAGGAAATTCTTGAGCGTTTGTATAACGGAGATAATAAGGCAAGAGATATTCTTGTTGAAAAGAATATGCGTCTGGTTGCCCATATGACTAAAAAATACAGCACGCCGGACAGAGATGTAAGAGATCTGATATCTGTCGGCACAGTTGGACTTATTAAGGCAATTAACTCATTTAAACCTGATAAGGGAATCAGATTTGCAACATATGCTGCAAAGTGCATAGATAATGAACTGCTTATGATGCTCAGGTCTGAGAAGAAAAAATCACGGGAAGTTTCTATATATGAGCCAATCGGAACAGATAAAGAAGGAAATGAAATAAGCATTATAGAAATTGTCAGCGATGAAGAAAAAGACATAGTTGAAGACTGTATATTTGATGAGAGAATTGCATGTCTTTATAAGAAAATGGGGAGAGTGCTTAATAAGCGGGAGATGACTGTTATTTCAGAAAGATATGGATTGTTTGGAAATGATGAAAAAACACAGTGTGAACTTGCGAGAGAACTGGGGATAAGCCGGAGTTATGTAAGCAGAATAGAGAAAAAAGCACTTGAAAAATTAAAAAAACTTCTTGAGGATAATCATTTATGAGTTTATATTAAAGTATAGCTTAAAGGACGCTGTGAAATCAGGAGGTGCGTTAATATGCCGCGGATTACGGATAATACAATTATAAGAAAAAGAATTGATGAAGTACGAAATATAATGAAAAAAAACAGTACGGATTTGTATATAGTATTTACAGGTGATTACCATCTGTCAGAATATGCGGGTGATTACTTTGGAGAAAGAGAATTCCTGTCAGGGTTTACAGGCTCTGCAGGAACTCTTGTCATAGGAATGGATAAAGCTGCTTTATTTACAGATGGACGATATTTTGTGCAGGCAGAACTTCAGCTTAAAGGTACAGGCATAGAACTTATGAGAATAGGTGTGAAAGATGTTCCGGAACTGACAGAATATTGTATACAGAATACACCTGCAAACGGAAGTATTGCGGTTGACGGAAGAACAATAAGTGCTTCTTTTGGCGAAAAATTGGAACATAAAGCTACAAAAAAGAATATTAAACTTGATGTAACGGTTGATTATGCAAAAAGTATATGGAATAACAGACCGGATTTTCCGTATAGCAAAGCGTTTGTATCTGATAACGGGGAGACAGTCAGGGAAAAGCTCATAAGACTGCGTGAAAAAATAAATGAAAAAGAGGCAGAAGGACATATTATAACATCACTTGATGATATATGCTGGTTATTTAATATAAGAGGAAATGATGTTGTATACAATCCCGTGATAATGTCATATGCGTATGTTACAGATAAGTGTGCATATCTATTTGCAGATAAAGACAGATTTTCTGATGAAATTATAGAAAAGCTTCAAAAAGATGGCGTTACATTAAAACCATACGAAGAATTTTATGATTTTCTTGATACGATAGAAGAGAAAGTAATTCTTGTTGATATGAAAAGAATTAATTATTGTGCATATAAGAAAATCTGCAATTGTGGAGTGGAAACAGTAAAAACATTAAGTCCTGTTACGTCAATGAAAGCCGTAAAAAATCCTGTTGAAATCAAAAATCTTTCAGATGTCCATATTGAGGACGGACTTGCACTTACAAGATTCATGTTCTGGGTTAAAGAAAATGCCGGAAAGGGAATTACAGAGAAAGATGCAGCTGATTATCTTGATAATGAGCGTGCAAAAATCAGTGATTTCATAGAACTTAGTTTTGAGACAATCAGTGCATATGGTGCTAATGCAGCAATGATGCATTACAGTGCTACAAAGGATAATTGTGCCATGATGAAACCAGAAGGTATGCTTTTAGTTGATTCTGGTGGACAGTATATGCGTGGAACTACAGATGTGACAAGAACAATTGTACTTGGACCTGTAAGCGATGAGATAAAAAAAGCATATACGCTTACATTAAAGGGGATGCTTGCACTTGCTGATGCAAGATTTCTTTATGGATGTACAGGATTTAATCTTGATATTCTTGCGAGAGGTCCGCTCTGGGAAGCCGGTCTTGATTACAGATGTGGAACAGGACATGGTGTCGGATATCTTTTGAATGTGCATGAATCACCAAACGGATTCAGGTGGAAACATATATTGGGACAAAACGATTTGTGTGTCATGGAGCCGGGAATGGTAACATCAGATGAACCGGGCGTTTATGTTGACGGAAAATACGGAATACGTATAGAAAATGAGATAGTATGCGTCAGGGATTATGAAAATGAATATGGTACATTTCTCAAATTTAAAATGCTTACATGTGCACCGATAGACCTTGAAGCTGTTGATGTATCGTACCTAAATGAAAAAGATATAGAGAGAATTAATAATTATCACAGCTGGGTGTATGAACAGCTGAGTCCATATATGTGTGGAGAAGAATTAGAAAAATTGAAGAGGGCAACAGTCAGAATATGAAAGAAATAATAGACAGAACTAAGAATACAGCAGAAAAAATGGTAAAAGACCGTTCATCATATATTGTGGTCGCTGCTGTTATGGTATGCTTTGTTATAGTGCTTGCAGCGTGGATTATGGGAAAAAAGCACATAGATCCGCAGGATTATATAACGGTTACTTATAATGGGATTAATGGATATGCATCAGCAGAATGTAGTGTTGATTCAGAAAAGCTATATAAAACGCTTGCCGGAAAAGAAGTTAATATGGAGAAACTTACAGCTTACAGGAAGTTTGCTGATTCACTTGAGGCACATATTGAAAAAAGTGATATTTCAAACGGAGACAAGCTTACAGTATATGTTGAATATGATACACAGGCTGCGGCTGATTCAGGCGTCATGGTTGCAGGCAGCAGTTATAATATAAGAGCAAAAGGGATAGGAAATGGAACTAAAATAGATTTATTTTCTAATGTTGAAGTTGTATTTGCGGGCATAAGTCCTGAAGCATATGTTGTAATAAATAATAAATGGGATGATGAATATCTGTCAGCACTTGAATTTGTGCCGGACAAGCATACAGGAATAAGCAAAGATGATGTAATCTGTGTTAAATGCAGTGCGGATGAAGCTGAACTTGGACGCCACGGATATGCTGTTTCATCTATATCAATGTCTTATACGGCTGACAGGCTTGGCTCATATGCTGATGATGTAAATGAACTTGATAAAGATGTGGTAAGACAGATTGATGAGGAATGTAAAAAAACTATTACGAGCCAGACCCAGGATAAAACATTCAGAATGATGTATCGTGCTACATCTGATACATCATATATTTACAAGGCGAATGATGAAAGAGCTGAAAATATTAATCTTATGGAAATAAAATTCCTTAAAAGAAAGAACAGTCTTGAGGGTGGTAATGAAAATTATATTTATTATTTTTACAGTGCTGATGTTGTAAATGGTGACAGTACAGATACAGTATATTTTGCATTTGTATTTTCACAGGTATATATATCATATGATGGAAAATTTCAGGTTGCTGTTGATGACTATAAGACATCATATACATGCAGTACCGATTATAATAAATTGTATGAGGAATGTATAGGCAGCAGGCAGCAGATGTATGATATATTGAATGTAGAAAAAATAAAATAAAACAATAAAATATATTGACAATATATAAAAAGTATTCTATAGTTATACTATAGAATACTTTTTATATAGGTGGTGTTGATATGTATAGTGAAGTGTATAGCGTTACGCTTGCCGGGCTTGATGCGTGTATTGTAAAGGTAGAGACAGATGCCGGCGACGGACTTCCGTCATTTGAGATGAGTGGCTGTCTTGCAGCACAGGTTACAGAGGCAAGGGAACGAGTGAGAGTTGCAGTTAAGAATTCAGGGATAATACTGCGTCCGCAAAAGATTATGGTTAATATTTCCCCGGCTGATATAAGAAAAGCAGGGAATGGATTTGATCTGCCTGTTGCGGCTGGAATTCTTGCCGCAGATGGCATTATTAAAACAGATATGCTTGAGTCGTCTGTGATTATCGGTGAATTAAGCCTTGATGGAAGTGTTAACGCAGTAAGAGGAATTATTAACTGTGTTGCAAAGGCAGCACAGATGGGATTTAAGAGGTGCATAGTTCCGTCATGTAATATTTGTGAAGGAGAACACATAGAAGGAATAGAAGTTCTTGGCGTTGACAGTTTAAAGCAGCTTATCGGATATTTTAACGGTGAATCAGAACTTATTGATGCAATTGATGCAAAGAAAAGCAGAGAACATGATGTGATTCATATGAAAAATGAAACTTGTCCGGATTTTGCGGATATAACCGGGCAGATTACTGCAAAAAGAGCGTCGCTTATTGCAGCGGCAGGACATCACAATATCTGCTATATGGGGATTCCGGGGACAGGAAAGACTATGATGGCGAAAAGAATCAGTACAATAATGCTGCCGCTTAATGAGAGTGAGAAGATGGAACTGACGCGTATCTACAGTGCGGCAGGAAAGCTTGAGGGAAGAAGTATTATAGAAGAAAGACCGGTAAGATGCCCCAATTATAATACAACGAAAGCTGTGATGCTGGGAGGCGGTGTTGTTCTGTCTCCCGGTGAGATAACACTTGCAGATAAGGGGATTTTATTTCTGGATGAATTTAATGAATTTGCATCTGCTGTGATAGATTCGTTAAGAACGCCGCTTGAGGAACATATTATAAGAATTGTAAGAGGTTCTAAAGAGTATATTTATCCGGCTGATTTTATGCTTGTTGCAGCAATGAATCCATGCAGATGCGGGTATTATCCTGACCGTAACAGGTGCAGTTGTACAGAACATGATATAAAAAGGTACATGAGCCGTGTAAGCAAGCCTATATGGGACAGGATTGATATATGCACGCATATGGGGATGATAGATGCAAGAAATATTTTGTATGAATCAGATGTGGATAAGAGCAGTGATTTTTATACTACGGCTAATATGAAAAAATGTGTTAAAACGGCGTATGATATTCAAAAAGAAAGATTTAGTAATGAAAATATAGAATTTAATTCGCAGATGAATGAAAAGCATGTGAAAAAATACTGCAGGCTGGGACAGGCAGAAAAGCGGATTATGGAAACTGCATTTGAAAGACTTAATCTTACGGTACGAGGGTATCATAAGGTGTTAAAAACGGCAAGGACAATAGCAGATATAGAAGGGGAAGAATGTATTAATGCCGGGCATTTAAGTGAAGCATTTTCCTATAGAAATCCTTTATAAGATTATATTTGGAACGGAGTGTGAAAAAAATATATAACGAAGACTATTATATGTACCGGCTGTGTAATATTAAAGGTATAGGCAGAGCATCGGTAAGAAAGCTTGTTGATTTTTTCGGAAGTGCATATAATGTATCAAAAGCAGATATTAATATATTGAAAAAGTCAGGAATATTAAATGGCAGGCAGATAGATGAATTTGCTTTTTCGATGAAAAATAAAGATAGTATATATAAGTATGAAGATATGATTAAAAATGGGTGTAACTGGATTAGCATAAACAATAATAATTATCCTGAAAGGCTTCATAATATTGATGACGCACCGCTTGGACTTTACTGTCGTGGAAATCTTCCGCCGGATGACAGACTGAGTGTTGCAATTATTGGTTCAAGAAACTGTTCTTCATATGGAAGGCGGATGGCATATAATCTCGCGGAAAGTTTTGCGGCCGATAATATTCAGGTAATAAGCGGCCTTGCAGCGGGAATAGATGCAGCGGCACACAGAGGATGCCTTGCATCGGGGGGATATACATATGCTGTTCTTGGATGTGGAACGGATGTGTGTTATCCATATGAGAATTTAGATATATATAAAAATATAATAAAAACGGGAGGCGTGATTTCTGAATACCCACCGAATACTCGGCCTGATGCATGGCGTTTTCCTGAAAGAAACAGGATAATAAGCGGGCTTGCAGACATCGTAATTGTTGTTGAGGCAGCTCAAAGAAGCGGAGCGATGATAACTGTTGACCAGGCACTTGAACAGAACAGGGAAGTTATGGCGGTTCCGGGAAGAGCTGATGATATTTGCAGTCAGGGGTGTAACGAACTTATAAAAACAGGTGCGATGGTTATAACAAAACCGGAGGATATTTGGCAGTGCAGTGCAGCTGCTTTATGGAAAAATAAAAATAATAAAATAAATAAACATACAAATACAGATATAAAGGCGTTAAATGGTGGAAATGGGAACAAAAAACCAGTATGTCCGACCGTAAATCTGCTTGCAACTGAAAAAAAATTAGTGTATAGTGTTCTCTGTTTACATCCGAAAGACACGGATGAGATTATTAATGAAACAGGATTGAACGTATCCACGGTTATGCAGACGCTTCTTTTATTACAGCTGGAGGGGTGTGTTGAGGAAGTGGCGAAAAACTGTTATATCAGAATAAAGTGACAGATTTAAGGGGAGGATATTACAAATGGCAAAGTATCTTGTTATAGTAGAGTCGCCTGCTAAGGTAAAGACAATTAAGAAGTTTCTGGGCTCTAATTATGAAGTAATGGCATCACAGGGGCATATAAGAGATCTTCCAAAAAGCCAGCTTGGCGTGGATGTTGATAATGATTATGAACCTAAGTATATAACAATAAGGGGAAAAGGCGATATTCTTGCTGCTTTAAGAAAAGAGGCAAAGAAAGCAGACAAAGTATATCTTGCAACCGACCCGGATAGAGAGGGAGAAGCGATTTCATGGCATCTTGCCAAAGCTTTGAAACTTGAAGACAAAGATATATACAGAATTACATTTAACGAGATTACTAAAAATGCTGTAAAGGCATCTATAAAAAATGCCAGAAAAATAGATATGAATCTTGTTGATGCACAGCAGTCAAGACGTGTGCTTGACAGAATGGTAGGCTACAGGATAAGTCCGCTTTTATGGGCTAAGATTAAAAGAGGTCTCAGTGCCGGAAGAGTGCAGTCTGTTGCATTAAGAATCATATGCGACAGAGAAGATGAGATTAATTCATTTATACCTGATGAATATTGGACGATAGATGCAGATGTCAATATAAAAGGTGAAAAGAATACAGTTAAAGCAAAATTTTACGGCGATGAGAACGGTAAAATTGATGTTAAAAACGGCGAACAGGCTGAAAAAATTATAGAAGAAGTTAAAAAGAGTGATTTTAGTGTTGAAAGCGTAAAGCATGGAGAGAAGATTAAAAAAGTACCTCTTGCTTTTACAACAAGTACACTTCAGCAGGAAGCTGCAAAACAGCTGAATTTTGCTACACAGAAAACTATGAGGTTGGCACAACAGCTTTATGAAGGCGTCGATATTGCGGGCAGAGGAACTATAGGTATAATCACATATTTAAGAACTGATTCCACAAGAATTGCTGATGAGGCGGTTGCTGCAGCAGCACAGTATATTGGTGAACAGTATGGCGAAGAATATGTTGGGACAGTGCATGATACAAAAGAAAAGAAGAAAATTCAGGATGCACATGAAGCGATAAGACCTACAGATATAAGTCTAAGCCCAGCTATAATAAAGGATTCGCTTTCAAGAGATCAGTTCAGACTTTATCAGCTTATATGGAAAAGATTTACTGCCAGCCAGATGAGTCCTGCTATATACGAAACAGCATCTGTTAAAATTGCGGCAGGAAAATACAGATTCAGTGTTTCTGCTTCTAAGATAAAGTTTGACGGTTTTCTTTCAGTTTATAAAGATGATGACGAAAAATCAGAAAATAAAGCACTTATTCATGGAATAAGTGAAGAATCGCAGGTGAGCCTCGCCGATGTCAAAGGAGAGCAGCATTTTACACAGCCTCCGGCACATTTTACAGAGGCTTCGCTTGTAAAACAGCTTGAAGAACTTGGAATAGGAAGACCAAGTACATACGCTCCGACAATAACAACTATTATTGCCAGACATTATGTTGCAAAAGAAAATAAGAATTTATATGTTACAGAACTTGGTGAAGCTGTCAATAATATAATGAAGAAAGCTTTTCCAACGATAGTAGATGTTAATTTTACAGCTAATATGGAGACTCTTTTAGACAGTGTTGGCGAAGGAAAAGTTAAATGGAAAGAAGTAATAAGAAATTTCTATCCGGACCTTGATGAAGCGGTAAAATTGGCAGAAAAAGAACTTGAAAATGTGAAGATAGAGGATGAAGTTACAGATGTAATATGTGACAAATGCGGAAGAAATATGGTTATAAAATATGGCCCGCATGGCAAATTTCTAGGTTGTCCGGGATTTCCTGAATGTCATAATACAAAACCATATCTTGAAAAAATAGGCGTTACATGTCCAAAATGCGGAAAAGATATTGTGCTTAAAAAGACAAAAAAGGGAAGACGTTATTTTGGATGTGAAAATAATCCGGAATGTGATTTTATGAGCTGGCAGAAACCAGTTTCAAAAAAATGCCCGAAATGCGGCGGCTACATGGTTGAAAAAGGAAATAAGATTGCATGTGCAGATGAAACATGTGGATATATTGAAGCTAAAACAGAAAAAAAGGAAGATAAGTGATATTAAATTGTGCGAAAAATATTGTGTTTTTTAGGTAAGTGTGCTAATATTCAATCAGTAATTATAAAATAGGGATGCAAATAATGCGTTTAGAATTATAGGAGGTACAATATGAGCGTTCAACTTCTGGATAAGACTAGGAAAATTAATAAACTGTTGCACAATAACCATTCTCTAAGAGTGGAATTTAGTGATATTTGCGACGTGCTTAGCGGAATACTTGAGTCTAATATTCTTGTTATAAGTAAAAAAGGAAAAGTTCTCGGAACAGGTTTTTATACCGGAGTTGATGTCATTGATGAACTTATATATGATAAAGTTGGTGGATTTGTAGATAACATGTTTAATGAGAGACTGTTAAGTGTGTTATCAACAAAGGAGAATGTTAATCTTGCGACACTTGGCTTTGCTGTTGATAATGTGAAAAAGTTTCAGGCATTGATAGTACCTATAGAGATTGGCGGAGAGAGACTTGGAACATTATTCATGTATAAGAATGATAAGGCCTATGAGATTGATGATATTATATTATGTGAATATGGAACTACTGTAGTAGGGCTTGAGATGATGCGTTCTGTAAATGAAGAAAATGCAGAAGAAGTAAGAAAGAAACAGATAGTAAAATCAGCAATGAGTACGTTGTCAGCATCTGAAGTTGAGGCTATAAAACATGTATTTAAAGAACTTGACGGAACGGAAGGAATTCTTGTTGCAAGCAAGATTGCAGACAGTGTGGGTATTACACGCTCAGTAATTGTCAATGCACTTAGAAAGTTTGAAAGTGCAGGTGTAATTGAGTCTCGTTCATCAGGAATGAAAGGAACATATATCAAAGTTACTAATGAAGTGGTATATGATGAACTTAAAAAACTTGATGATTGATAATTTATAGTACTTTAGGGAAACTTTAAAATAGGAATAAATAGAAAAATAACGGATTTATAAGAAAAATGGATGGAACCTGCATATATATCTTAAAAAAAGATGGTTGCGGTTTCGTCTTTTTTCATTTTTTACTTTATTTTTTCCAAATATTATCATATAATATATTTTAGGCTTATTAGGTTAAGAAGAATTAATTGAAATACAGCTGCTACGGCAGTGGAATGGAGGGTATATGTCTTCAGGTATATTTGGATATGTTAATGTGCTTAAATCGGCAGCAGATGCAAGCTGGTTAAGAGAAGAGGTCTTATCAAACAATATTGCTAATGTTGATACGCCTAATTACAAAAGACAGGATGTTGAATTTAAGACATATCTTAATTCAGCGATAGAGCAGTCAGGAAAACCAAAGGCTACTTTGACACAGAAGATTAATAATGTTGATTTATCAAATATAAAGACAAGAACTTATACAGATAACTCAGCACTTTCATATAGAATAGACGGCAATAATGTAGATTTGTCTACTGAAAATGTGGAACTTGCAGCAGAACAGATTAATTATAATGCTTTAATTGACAGCATGAATAATGAGTTTTCGAGATTTAAAGCTGTACTTAAATAACAGGGAGGATATATCACATGTCAATGTTTACATCATTTAACATAAGTGCGAGCGGTATGACTGCACAGCAGCTAAGGTCGGACATTATATCTCAGAATATAGCAAATTCAAATACAACAAGAACTTCAGATGGCACTCCTTATGTGAGAAAAGCAGTTGTTTTTACAGAAAAAACATTAACAGGTGCAACAGCAATAAAAGGCGCTAACAGCAATGGATCTTCTTTTGCAAGTGCTTTAAGAAATGCCAGCGGCGGCAGACTTGGTGATGGCGTAAAAGTTACATCGGTTTATGAAGATACATCAACAGATATGAACATGGTATATGATCCGTCACATCCTGATGCTGATGAGAACGGATATGTAACATATCCTAATGTAAATGTTGTCCAGGAGATGACTGATATGATTGATGCTTCACGTTCTTATGAGGCAAATATATCAGCATTTAATGCAAGCAAATCAATGGCAACAAAAGGTCTTTCAATAGGACAGGCTTAGAAGATTTAATATATAAAGATTTATAAATGACTGGAAAGAGGTAAATCATGGACGTAACATCAGCAATCAATAGTTTAGGAAATGATTATGTGGCTAAGGTCACTGATGCGATGAAACAGTCAGCGTCAGTTAATAATACTAATGGCAGTGCTGCTAATCAGACATTCGATTCCATTTTTAATGCTGTATCAGGACTTGTTAACAGTACAAATGATTATGTACAGCAGGCACAACAGGCTGAGATAGATTTTGCACTTGGCAAGATGACAAATACACATGAACTTGGAGTTTACCAGCAGCAGGCAAATATTGCATTGCAGTTTACTGTTGCAGTGAGAGATAAAGCATTAGAGGCATATAAAGAGATAATGAATATGCAAATTTAATTAATGGGAGTAATAAAGTACGATGGCTGAACGATTTAGACAAATTGTTGATCGAATAGTAGAAAAATGGAAAAGCTGGTCTGCTAAACAGAAAACAATTATAATCAGCACGGCAGCAGTAATTCTGGTTGCGGTTGCGATTATTGCATTTGCTGTGACAAGACCAAATTACGAAGTGCTTACAACGTGTCAGGATTATACAGAACTTGGAAGCGTTACATCAATTCTTAATGAGAATGGATATAAGTATCAGGTACAGGATAATACATTGGTTGTAAAAGTAGAAAAGAAGAATCTTACAAATGCCAAGATGGCAATTGCATCTGCTGATATCAAGTCTGATGGATATACATTTGATGATGCGATGAAGAGCAGTTTTACAACAACTGAATCTGATAAGACAAAACAGTTTGCACATTATCTTGAAGCAAAATTTGTATCGGACCTTGAATCTATGGATGGAATCAAATCTGCATCTGTATCAGTTGATATACCTGATACAAGCAGTTCATTTTATGCAACAACCGCAGAAAAATCTGTCAGTGTTGTTGTTGATACGAATAAGACAATAAGTGATGATACAGCTGAGAGTATCGCAAATTTCCTTGCAACAGCTGCAGGCAATTCGACAACTAATAATATTACAATTATTGATAATAAAGGAACAACTCTTTTTTCGGGTCTCAGCAATGCGGGAACGGTATCAGGTGTAAGCAATGCCGGAAAACAGAAATATAAAGCACAGATTGAAGCTACTACAATTAATTCATTAAGAAAAGGGCTTCTTTCAACGGGACTTTATGATGATGTCAATCTTACACTTAATTATGTGCTTGATTGGGATGCTGTAAATACTATAGCAACTGAGTATTCAACACAGGGCGATGAACAGGCAATATTTGGAGAGTCTTATGAAGAAATATCTACAGGTTCAACAGGTGCGAGCGGAACACCTGGAACAACTTCTAACAGTTCAGACAGTACTACATACAATGTAACTAACGGTACGGGCGATACTTCAACATATCAGCTTAACAAGTATTCGTATATGCCGAATTCATTGGTAACAACAACAAACAAAGAACCTGGTTCTATTGTATATGGTGATTCGTCTTTGGCTGTAACATTTATAAAAAATGTTGTATACAATGAGGATGAATGTAAAAAGCTTGGCTATCTTGATAATATGACATGGGAACAGTTCAAGAGCCAGAATACACAGCCTGTTGCACAGACGGTTGACCAGACATGGATTGATTTGATTTCTGCCGGTACAGGTATTGATTCTGCTAATATTTCTGTGCTTGCATACCAGAGACCATGGTTTGAAGATTCTACATCAGGAAGTGTATTTACAAGAGTTACTTTCTGGTTGCAGATTGCACTCGCAGCAATTATTCTTGGAATTCTTGTGTTTGTAATTATAAGAAGTGCCAGACCTCTTACAGTTGAAGAGACTGAACCGGAACTTTCAGTGGAACAGATGCTTGCAGCAACAAAGGAGAACCAGCCTGCTGTTGATGATATTGATATGCAGGATAAGTCAGAAACGAGAAAAGCAATTGAGAAGTTTGTGGATGAAAATCCGGAAGCTGTTGCATTACTGCTTCGTAACTGGCTTAATGATGACTGGAGTTAATATAGTTAATAAGTTTATTTAGTATATATGGAGGCAAATGATGGCAAGAACTACATCACCGGGTGGTGAAAGAGAGATGGATGGCGTTGAAAAAGCAGCAACTCTGCTTATCACACTTGGACCTGAAAAATCAGCTAAAATATTTAAACATCTCAAAGAAGAAGAGATTGAACAGCTCACTCTTGAAATTGCAAATACAAGCAGTGTTTCTCCGCAGACAAAGGAAAAAGTTTTGAGCGAGTTCTATGAGATATGTCTTGCACAGCAGTATATTGCTGAAGGCGGTATCGGATATGCAAAAGAGCTGCTTGAAAAAGCACTTGGCGAAGAAAAAGCGAAGGATGTTATCGGAAAGCTTACAGCAAGCCTTCAGGTTCGTCCTTTTGAATTTATCAGAAAGACAGACCCAAGCCAGCTGCTTAACTTTATCCAGGATGAGCATCCTCAGACTATTGCACTTATACTTTCGTATCTTCCTGCCTCACAGGCATCATTGGTTGTGTCATCGCTTCCACCTGAAAAACAGGCAGATGTTGCAAGAAGAATTGCACAGATGGACAGAACATCGCCTGATGTTATCAAGCAGGTTGAAAAAGTACTTGAGCGTAAACTTTCATCACTTGTTAATCAGGATTATACAATTGTCGGTGGTGTGGATGCTATCGTAAGTATCCTCAATTCTGTTGACAGAGGAACAGAAAAACATATCATGGAAACATTGGAAGTTGAAGAGCCGGAACTTGCAGACGAAATCCGCAAGAAGATGTTTGTATTCGAGGATATTCTTTCCCTGGACGACAGAGCTATACAGCGTGTATTGCGTGATGTTGATAATTCAGATCTCGCACTTGCATTGAAGGGTGCAACAGAAGAAGTTCAGAATGTAATACTAAACAACCTTTCAAAACGTCTTGCTGTTATGATAAAGGAAGATATGGAATATATGGGACCTGTTCGTATGAAGGATGTTGAAGAGGCTCAGCAGAAGATTGTTAATATTATCAGAAAACTTGAAGACTCTGCTGAAATTGTTATTGCCCGTGGCGGAGGTGACGAGATAATTGTCTAATTTATTAAAAAAAGGCTCAACAATAACAAAAAGCGAGCGGGTAATAGATTATAATGAAAAAATAAAAGAAAAGCTTCAGGCAGTGATAGATGCAGAATCAGCAGCAGGAGACCAGAGCAGCGATGGATTTGTCAATGGCCTTACAGCAGATGTTGTAGAGAGGCTTACACAGGATGATGATGCAAATGAAGAAGCATCGGCAACACAGGAAGAACTTGAGAATCATATAAATGAACTCAGGGAAGAAGCCGAAAGCATTATTGCAGATGCAAATGAGCAGGCACAAAAAATAATTGATGATGCTGATGAACAGGTAAAACGAGCTGCAAAAGAAGCAAAAGATAATGGATATGAGGAAGGACTTGCACAGGCAGATGCTGAATATTCATTGAGAAAAGACGAACTCGAAAAAGAATATGAATCAAGAAAAAAACAGCTTGAGCAGGAATATACAGAAAAAAGAAATGAGATAGAACCTGAACTTATCAATGTTCTTACTGATGTATATAATAAAGTTATTCTTTCAATTGCAGATGAAGACAAAGAAGTTCTTGTACATCTTATTAAGGGTGTCTTATCTGATGCGGAAAAAAGTGATGAGTTTGTTATAAAATGCTCACCACAGGATTATTCATATATTTCTGAAAATCAGGGTAAGATTTTCTGCAATATGTCAAAAGATATTACATTAGATATCACAACAGATGAGACGCTGGGAAAGAATGACTGCATTATTGAAACTGATGGAGCTGTGTTTGATTGCAGTCTTGACAAAGAACTTGCTAATCTCACAAAGAAAATAAAAATGCTTAGTTGTCTTGACTAGGAGGACGGCAGATGTCATTGATTAATATAGAAAAATATGAACATTTGATGCATGAGCCTTTTTATCAGAAACTTGGCAAGGTGTCAAAAATAGTAGGTCTTACGATTGAGTCAATAGGACCTGATGCAAAACTTAATGATTTATGCAAAATATATTCGCCTGATAAAAGCCAGACGATGTTTGCAGAAGTTGTTGGATTCAAAGATTCGAGAGTTCTTCTTATGCCATTTGAAAATGTTGACGGAATAGGACCGGGATGTATAGTTGAAAATACAGAAAAGCCTCTTGAAGTTAAAGTTGGCAACGGAATACTTGGACATACGCTTGATGGACTTGGCAATCCAATGGAAGGCGATATTGTAGATTTAACAGATACATATCCGGTAGAAGCCGCTCCTCCGGATCCGATGAAGAGAGTGATTATTAATCAGGTGCTTCCGCTTGGCGTCAAAGCGGTTGATGGACTTCTGACAGTCGGAAAAGGTCAGCGTATTGGTATATTTGCAGGAAGTGGTGTGGGTAAAAGTACATTGCTTGGTATGTTTGCAAGAAATACAAAAGCGGACATCAATGTAATTGCTCTTATAGGTGAGCGAGGAAGAGAAGTAAGAGAGTTTATAGAACGAGACTTAGGACCTGAAGGTATGAAGAGAAGCGTACTTGTTGTTGCAACATCTGATAAACCGGCACTTATAAGAAATAAGGCTGCGAAGACAGCGACAGCTATTGCGGAATATTTCAGGGATCAGGGAAAAGATGTTCTGCTTATGATGGACTCTCTGACACGTTTCTCGATGGCACAAAGAGAAATAGGACTTGCGTCAGGAGAACCTCCTGTTACAAGAGGATATCCACCGAGTGTATACAGTGAAATGCCAAAACTTCTTGAAAGAGCCGGAATGGCCGAAAAAGGTTCCATTACAGGATTGTATACAGTGCTTGTTGATGGTGATGATTTTAATGAGCCTATTACTGATACAGCACGAAGTATTCTTGATGGACATATAATACTTTCAAGAAAGTTAGGACATAAAAATCATTATCCAGCTATTGATATCCTGCAAAGCATATCAAGATGCATGAGCCAGATTTCAACTAAAGAACACAAAAAGATGGCTGGACGTCTTAAAAATGTTCTTGCAACATATAATGAGGCGGAAGATTTGATTAATATTGGTGCATATAAAAAAGGAAGCAATAAAAATATTGATTATGCCATTTCAAAGATAGATGCAGTAAATGCTTTTCTTATGCAACAGACTGACGAGAAATATTCTTTTGAAGAAGAACTAAAAATGCTTTTTGATATTTTCAGCGATTATGATACATTTGAGAAAGCAGAGTAATTATGGCAAAATTTGTATATAAGATGCAAAATATCCTTAATATTAAAACGAGACTTGAGACGCAGGCAAAGACAGAATTCTCGCAGGCAAGTGCAAGACTTGATGAAGAAGAAGATAAACTTCGGAGCCTTATTTTAAGACGAAGAACTTACGAGGATGAGTTGAAAAATGCATCAAATGACAAACTGGATATTAATAAGTTAAAACAGTATAATAACTATATAGCTGTTATAAAAGAACTTATGGAAAAACAGGCATTGCAGGTCAGGGTTGCCCAGAAAAATCTTGATAAAGCCAGAGAAAAACTTAATAAATCAATGCAGGAAAGAAAAATCCATGAAAAACTTAGAGAAAAGGCGTTTGATGAATTTAAGGAAGAACTCAAGGCTGAAGAAAAGAAGGAGATTGACCAATTAGTAAGCTTTACGTATAATGATAGAGGAAAGAAAGCATAACAGATAAATTTTGAGGAAGGAACTTAGATGCCATGGCAAGGAAAAAGAAAAAGTCAGAAGATAATCTTGATACAGATAATGGATTAGAAGAAGAAAAAGGCGGCGGGATAGCCGGAGCTCTTCTTGCTGTAGCAATAATTGTTATATGGCTTGTTATATTTGCACTTCTTATAAAGATGGATGTTGGCGGAGTGGGAAGCATGCTCAGGCCATTCCTTAAAAATGTACCGGTAATTAACAGGATTCTGCCGGATAAGTCTGATGAGGAAGTAATGGAAGAGACTGGATACAAGTATAAAAATCTTGCAGAAGCTGTAGACAGAATAAAAGAACTGGAAGACCAGCTGGCACAGTATCAGAATAATGGTGCTGCTGATTCAGACCAGATAGCACAGCTTAAGGCGGAAGTTGAACGTCTCAAGGTTTATGAAGATAATCAGGAGAATTTTCTGAAACAGAAAGAGGAATTTGACAGGGAAGTCGTATTTACAGATAACGCACCTGACATAGAAGAATATAAAAAATGGTATGAGCAGATAAGCCCGGATAATGCAGCACAGATATATAAAGAAGTGTGTGAAAAGATACAATACTCACAGAAGATTCAGGACTGGGCTACTACATATGCTGCTATGGATGCCGCTGATGCGGCTGCTATTATGCAGGAGATGACAGGCGATACAGATATTGTATCAAAGATTCTTCTTTGCATGAAAGCCAAACAGAGAGCTGCCATATTGGCAGAGATGGACCCTGTATATGCAGGAAAACTCACAAAGATAATGTTTCCTTAACAGTCAGGGATAATTAATGGGTGAATTTATCATTTGGGCAGTCAGCAGTGCGTCTGGCTGCCTGATAGATAATTTTACTATATAGTCTGTATGACAAATAATAAGAAAGGAGGATACAAAGTGGGTACAGTTATTTCAGGAGCACAGAGTGTTGACAATAATGTTGTTCCGGTTGTTTCATCAGGCAAAAACCAGAGTGTAAACGGTCAGAAGTTTGGTGATATAATGGCAAAATCTGTTGGCGGCAATGCAGGAAAGAAGAATTCTTCTACAGATACATTATCGCAGAATTCAATCAGGACAAATACTTCATCATCTGATAAAAATGATGTGGCAGAGAAAGTATCATCAGCTGATAAAGCTAAGGCAAGTGATACTAATAAGACGCAGAATACAAAAACAGATAATAAAGTGGCTGAAAAAGTTGATAAAGCTGCCAACGAAGTATATGACAAGATAAAGAAAACATTGGGAGTTTCTGATGAAGAAATTCAACATTCAATGGAAAATCTTGGGCTTACAATGGCTGATTTATTAATGCCTGAGAATATTATGCAGCTTGTTATGGATATTACAGGTACACAGGATTCAATGCAGCTTGTTACAGATGATATGTTATCAAATGCAATGAAAGATATAATGGATTTTGTTTCACTTACATCGCAGCAGCTTGCAGCAGATTTATCTGTGACACCGGATGATTTAAAAGAAATATTACAAAGTGTTTCTTTTGATGAGAAAGCTGATAAAAATATTCAGACACATGAAGAGAATAGCGATGTAAAAGAAGATGCTGCGGACAGCAATATAAAAGATGCATCGCCACTCGAACAGGTTATTGCAAAGAAGATTACAACAGGTTCTGATTCATCAAAAAATGATGCAATGTCTGAGAAAGAAAATGGACATGAGCAGAAACAATCAGTGTCTTCAAATGAACATGTTAATCAGCTGGCATCGGGAACAACAACTACAGTACAAAGTATTGCAGAAGAATTTTCTTCAGTCCTTGAGAACAGAGGCGTTAATGAAACGGATATTCTTGATCAGATTATCAATCAGATAAAATTCACATCTGATGATGCTGTTAAGAGCATGGAAATTCAGCTTACACCGGAAACTCTTGGCAAAGTTAATGTTCTTGTATCAGTGAGAGAAGGCGTTGTTACAGCACAGCTTAGTGTTCAGAATGAACAGGTTAAAAAAGCGTTGGAAAATCAGATGATTACATTAAAAGAAAATTTTGAAAATCAGGGCGTTAAAGTTGAATCTGTAGAAATTACAGTCCAGACAAACGCATTTGAAAATAATCAGAATTTTAATAATCAGAATGAGCAGAAAAACAATACATCAAAAAATCGTGCAAAGCTCAATCTTAACGGCTTGAATTTTGATGACGACAATGATGATGAATTGGATGATGAACACAATTCAATGCTTAATGAAAACAGCAGTGTTGAATACATGGCATAAAAATTGATTTAAGAAAGGAGTATATAATGGTAACATCAAATGTTATTAACGGTTTGATTGATAATTCAAAAAATAATGGAAATATCAGTTCAACAACAAAAAACGATAAGAGTAATTCAAGCCTTGATGTGAATGACTTTTTACAGCTTCTTGTTGCACAGATGCAGTATCAGGATCCGCTTGAGCCAACAGATAATACACAGTATATTGCACAGATGGCTACATTTACACAGGTTGAAGCTACTACAGAGATGGGCAACAAAGTTGAACAGCAGATGGCATCATCACTTGTAGGTAAATCTGTTATTATGAAGACAAATGAAAGCTCTTCAGGAATGATTGCCGGCAAAGTTAATTATTGGGAAAATATTGATGGTAAGATTTATCTTGGAATCAACGGCAAGCTTTATGATATAGCTGACGTTGATACTGTTCTTGACAATGATTACTATGACAAGCTTGTAAATGGAGATACATCTAAAAAAGATGATACAGCATCTGGAAGCGGCAAGGCTGATGATACATCTAAAAAAGATGATACGGCTGACAGTAAGACAGAATAAGACATAAGACAGGAGGCTGCTTATGAATAGTATTATAACTGGTGGATATTCATCCATAGAGCAGGCTGCGGGCAAATTATCAAATAAAAAGGATACATCGCAGGCGTCAGGCAGTTCCGGTATCTCTTTTCAGGATATTTTAAAACAAAAGAAAAATATTGCAGAAGCTGCAAACGAAGTATCAGGCGGTGAAGGCGTAAAATTTTCAAAGCATGCAGATATGAGACTGAAGCAGAGAGACATAACGCTTACCGATGAACAGCTATCAAGACTGAATGAGGGAACGCAGAAAGCCGGACTTAAAGGAATAAGAGAATCTCTGGTTATCATGGATGATTTAGCGTTTATAGTCAATACAAAGAGTAAAACAGTAGTGACAGCGATGGATCAAAACAATAGTGAAGACAATATATTTACAAATATTGACGGGGCAGTAATTATTTAGCCGGACCTGAATGGAGGCTTTGATTTCCCTGAATGACAGATGGGAAATTGTGCCGGTCATATTAGTCTTCATGGATATTATGGAGGAAATTTTATTATGATGAGATCATTGTTCTCTGCTGTGTCAGGTTTAAAGGCACATCAGACAAAAATGGACGTTATTGGTAATAATATTGCCAACGTCAACACAGTTGCATATAAATCACAGTCAGTAACATTCGGCGATGTTTACTATCAGACAACACAGGTTGCCACAGGACCAAATGAAGCTTCTGGAAAAGGTGGTACTAATGCAAAACAGATAGGTCTTGGTTCTACAGTAGGTGCCATTTCAGTAGATCCTACAGCACAGGGTGCGTCTGAGAGAACTGATAATACATGGGATTTAATGATTAGCGGAGATAAATTCTTCGTAGTAAGTAATGCAGGAAATACATATTTTACAAGAGCCGGAGATTTTACAACAGATCTTGATGGTGCTATTGTAACACAGAGCGGTGCTAATGTTATGGGTTGGAAAGCAGATGCTGATGGCAATATTATAAAAGACCGTGTTCAGGCTTTGTATGCAACAAGTCCTGAATATACATATACAGCACCAGCAGCAACAACAGGCGTTACAATTACAGGTAATGTAGATTCAAGAGAGACAGGAGATATTGCTTATACAGTGAATTTCTATGATTCACTTGGTAATGAATATCAGGCAACTCTTAATCTTACATATGACAGTAAAGATGCAGCAGCTGGAACAACAAGTTACAATGTTGTTGGCGGTTCGGTTACAATGAATGGACAGCCTACAGAACTTTCAGTTTCATGTGACAGCCAGGTTGTATTTAATACAAATACAGGTGCTTCGATGGTTGGAAATGCCGGACTTGCACTCACGTTTACTGATAACAGTGCAGATGGTTCAGGAAATATTGCTAATATCGGTACTAATAATGGAAATACATCAACAATTAATCTTGATGCTTCAGGACTTACAATGTATGCAGCAGCTTCAAATATTAATGCTACAATGGGAATAAATGGCACAGGAGCAGGTAAAGCAGTAGGTAAAATGACATCAGTAGGTGTTAATGAGGCTGGTCAGATTGTTGCAAGCTACAGCAATGGTGATACAAAGAAGATTGGTCAGATTGCAGTTGCATCATTTACTAACCCATCAGGTCTTGAAAAAGTTGGTGATAATCTTTATGCAGCAACACTTAACTCTGGTTCATTTGATGGAATTGGTGAAGATATATCAGAGTCAAGCGGCAAGATTACATCTGGATATCTTGAAATGTCAAATGTAGATCTTGCAGATCAGTTTACAAACATGATTACAACACAGAGAGGTTATCAGGCAAATTCAAGAATTATTACTGTATCAGATACAATGCTTGAAGAGCTTATTAATCTTAAAAGATAATTGATTTTTATTGGCTGTGGGCAACTATCATGTGTCCGCAGCCATATTTATGGTATCAGCCATTTTTAATGGGAAAAATTGTTTAAATTTAGCATGATTTGTTGCAATAAATGTAAAAAAGTGTTTTAATATACATAGTGCATATATCAGGTACCTGTCGGTTTTTGGTACTAAAATATGACTTCACGAAACAATGAGAAATGTATATTATTTATGGGAGGGTCTATGATAAGTGTGACAAGATTTAATGATTCTACACTGATTATTAATGCTGATTTGATACAGACAGTGGAAGAGACACCGGATACGGTGATAACGCTTACGACCGGCACAAAGTTTATTGTAAAGGAAAAGAGCAAAGAGATTGTAGATAAAGTAGTAGAATATAAAAGAAGAATTTTTGTTAATTCTCCTGTTAATTATAGAGAACAAACATATTGATAAATTTTTAAGAACGGATGGTGTTACATAGTGGATTTAGCTACACTCGTTGGTATTGTTTTAGGTCTTGTAATGGTAGTGTTCGGTATTATATCAAGTGCGGATATCAGTGCTATTACTAAGAGCTTTTTGGATTTGCCTTCATTTATTATTACATTTGGTGGTTCGATTGCTGGTATGATTGGTTCATACACATTTAAGGAACTTATCACATGTCTTAAAGGTATTACGATTGCATTTAAGGATCCTAAGCTTGATTATGGCGGGCTTATTGGAAAGATTATTGAACTTTCCAATGTTGCCAGAAAAGAAGGATTGCTTGCATTGGAAGAAGTTGCAGGTAATCTTGATGATGAGTTTATGAAAAAAGGTATTCTTCTTATTGTAGATGGTACAGAGCCTGAACTTGTAAGAGGTATTCTTGAAACAGAACTTGATAATATGGATGCAAGACATAAAAAGATTGCAGGCTTTTATGATAACTGGGCTGCATTAGGTCCTGCATGGGGTATGATTGGTACTCTGGTTGGTCTTATTAACATGCTTGCAGACTTAAATGATATGGCATCTGTAGGACCTAACATGGCGGTGGCTCTTGTCACAACACTGTATGGTTCGTTGATTGCTAACTGGCTTTGTGTTCCTATTGCAAATAAACTGAAACTTATTAATAATAATGAGTATCAGATGAAAGAGATTATTATAGAAGGTCTTCTTTCAATTCAGGCAGGTGAAAACCCACGAGTTATTGAAGAAAAGCTCAAATCATTCCTTTCACCTGACGCAAGAGGCAATGTGTCAGATTCGGAGGCTGGAGGTGAAGCATAATGAAGAAAAGAGCAGATCCTGAAAAGCCTGCACAGCTCTGGCTTAACACATTTTCGGATTTGATGAATCTGCTGTTGTGCTTCTTCGTACTCCTGTTTGCAATGTCTAATGTTGACCAGGAAAAGTTTCAGGAATTGTCGGCTTCTCTTTCGGCTGCATTTAATGTGCTTCCTAGTGGCGGTTCAGCCATCAATAATGATGGTATACTTGTCGGAAGTGGTGCAAGCCAGCTTAATGCGATAGCAGAACAGTATAATAATATGGGGCTTGATTCTGATGGTGATTATTCACAGGAGCAGGAAGAATCAAAGGATGCATTTGAAGAAGTTGAAAAAGCAGGACTTGAGGAGTCTGAAAAGATGGCAGATGCTATAGAAGATGCATTGAAAGAAGCCAATGTTCTGGATGAAGTCGAGATTACAGCAACAAGCAAGTATGTAGAACTTAATCTTGGAAGTGGTATTTTGTTTGATTCAGGAAGAGCTGAATTAAAATCAGAAGCTGTTAATCTGATTGAAAAAGTTGCAGATGCAATTTATCAGTATAATGATAATCTGATTATAATTGAAGGACATACGGATAATGTTCCAATCAATACGGCAGAGTTCCCGGATAACATGATGTTGTCACAGAAAAGAGCATATTCCGTTTTCAAATATCTTGTTAATAATAAAGGATTTGACCCGGCAACGATGATGTCATCGGGACGAGGTGAATCAGTCCCTATTGCTTCTAATTCTACTGCTGATGGCAGGGCACAGAACAGAAGAGTAGAGATAAAAATATATAATACATATAACAGTTAGAAAACTGTAAAATTTGCGGAGGAACGTTTTTATGAAAAAAAGTATGCTGAATGTCATTACTCTTGCACTTGTTCTTATTAATCTTGTGCTGACTGTTCTTTTGACATTTTCATTGGTCTCAACTAACAACAGGACAAATAATCTGATTAAAAAAGTTGGTGAGATTATTGATCTAGATGCGGCAGGGAATGCAGCCAATGGCTCACAGACAGGAAGTGCTGTTAATATTGACGATATTGAATATGTTGAAGTTAAAAGCGGTGACAGCACCAATATAACAGTGTCTTATACAGACAGTGGTAAGACACATTATGTTGTATTTAAAGTTACACTTGGACTTAATAAGAAAGCAAAAGATTATTCTACAAAGTCAACAAGCATTAATAATGGCATGAAGCTTATTGTAAGCCAGATAACAAATGAGGCTTTAAAGTATTCATATAATACAGTAACTACTAATAAGACAACAATTGAGAAAAATCTGTTGTCTACATTACAGGATCAGTTTGAGACAGAAGCAATCTGTTCAGTAACACTTTCTGAAATTCTTGTACAGTAATTACATAATTAAAAAATCAGATGAATTTTAAGCTTATGAATTGTACAAGGAGGTGAGGAAGTTGGGTGAGGTTCTTTCACAAAGTGAGATTGATAACCTCTTGAAGGCTTTAAACAGTGGCGAGCTTGATATTGACGAAGCAAAAAACACGGAAGAAAAACAGGTGAAAAATTATGATTTTGCAAGACCTGCTAAGTTTTCTAAAGAACATTTAAGAACACTGGAAATTATATACGAACATTTTGCCAGACTTATGTCAACCAATCTTCCGGCATATCTGCGAAAGTCTGTAACGGTAGATGTTGTGAATTCGGAAGTGGTTATTTATTCGGAATTTTCTAATGCATTGTCTAATCCGGTACTGCTCGGTGTTATAAGCATGAGTCCTTTGTCAGGAAATGTAATCATGGAGATGGCATCAAATCTTGGATTTGCTATTGTAGACAGGCTCCTTGGAGGAGTCGGTCAGGCACTTGATAAAGAGAGAGACTTTTCGGAAATAGAGCTGTCAATATTGGAAAGAATATTTTCAATATGTGTTAATCTTTTCCATGAACCATGGGAGAATGTAGTAAGTATATCTCCACGTCTGGAAAGAATTGAGACAAACTCCCAGTTTGCCCAGATTATTTCTCCAAGTGAGACAATTGCGATTGTGACACTTAATATTAAAATTGGAGATGTGGAAGGACTTATGAATATATGTCTTCCATTTGATACACTTGAACCGGTTATTGATAAACTTAATACTAAATACTGGTTCTCAACGATGAAAGAAAAAGATGAACATTCATACGAGGATACAATTGAAACTGCCATCAGCAGAGCAATGATTCCTATAAAAGCTGTGCTTGGAAATAGCACAATTAATGTGTCAGATTTTGCAAACCTTCAGGTCGGAGATATAATAAAAATCAATCGTAAGGTTGATGAAGAGCTTGAGGTGTTTGTTGGTAATATCCGTAAATTTAAGGCATTGCCGGGATATTCTGATGATAAATATGCAGTTAGGGTAACAGAGGTTATCAGAGAGGAGAGTGAATAAGGATGGATGGAATGCTGTCACAGGAAGAGATAAATGCATTACTTGCAGGAGCATCAGGCAGCGGTGATTCTTCAACAACCGATAGCAGTGCAGATAATAATGCACAGAATGCGGCTGGTCAGGAGGATAATAACAATACACCGTCAGCACAGAATGAACAGCAGTTTGTTCTCTCTGATTCCGAAAAGGATGCGGTTGGTGAAATATCCAATATCAGTATGGGAACAGCGGCAACGACACTTAGTTCTTTACTTAATCAGAAAGTGAATATCACAACACCTACAGTTGAGGTATCTACATGGGATGAACTGTCTGTTAAATATGACAGACCATGTGTTATGTTGCAGATTTCATATAAAGAAGGAATAGATGGTAATAATGTTCTTATTTTAAAAGAACGTGATGTTAAAATTATTACAGATTTGATGATGGGTGGCACAGGTCAGGTTGATGATGATGAACCATTATCAGAATTGCATCTTAGTGCTATTGGTGAAGCAATGAATCAGATGATGGGTTCAGCAGCAACATCAATGTCATCAATGTTTAACAGAAAAATAGATATTAGCCCACCAATTGCAAATATGGTGGAAACTTATAGTGATTCAATAGATGACCTTCCTCCGTTTTTAAAAGGTCAGTTTGTTATGGTTGCATTCAAGATGCAGATTGGCGACCTGATTGATAGTGAGATTATGCAGCTCTATCCGATAGAGTTTGCAAAAGAGCTTCTCAATCTTTTTTCACCGGAATTAAATGGCAGTTCATCAGCTAATGTTGAATCACAGCCTGCACAGCCAGAACCGGTACCACAGCCAACACCGGCCCCACAGCCAGCACCAGCACCTGCTGCACCACAGCCTGATATGTCAGCACAGGCACCACAGGGAATGCCTTATGGTTATCCGCAGATGGGAATGCCTTATGGTTATCCACCTATGCAGGGACAGCCTATGGCCTATGGTTATCCACCTATGCAGGGGCAGTCTGCAGTGCCACAGCAGGATGTCAATGTTGCTCCGGCAGCATTCCAGCCGTTTGCCGGTGATGTTAATGCTCTTTCACAAAAAGAAAATATCGATTTAATTATGGATGTTCCTCTTGATGTAACTGTTGAACTTGGCAGAACAAAGAAATCAATAAAAGATATTCTTGAATTTGCACCAGGTACAATTGTTGAACTTAATAAAATTGCAGGTGAGGCAATTGATGTACTTGTAAATGGCAAATATGTTGCTAAAGGCGAAGTTGTTGTTATTGAAGAAAGCTTTGGTGTAAGAATAACAGAAATTATTAAAGAACAGTAATGATTAAGTGAATTTAAAAATATAAATAAAAAGTTAAGAAAAAAACAGTATGAAAACACACTGGGATGTTGTATAATGTAATCGAATTATCTTAGTGAATGTAAAAGATAGGAGAAATAAAATATGGCAAAGAATATTTTAATATGTGATGATGCAGCATTTATGAGAATGATGATTAAGGATATTCTCACAAAGAATGGATATAACATTGCAGGAGAGGCTGAGAATGGTGCAAAAGCAGTTGAAAAGTATGCCGAACTCAAGCCAGACCTTGTACTTATGGATATTACAATGCCTGAAATGGATGGTATTCAGGCACTCAAGAAGATAAGAGAAAGCGATCCTAATGCTGCTATTATTATGTGTTCAGCTATGGGTCAGCAGGCTATGGTTATTGAATCAATTCAGTCTGGAGCAAAAGATTTCATTGTTAAGCCTTTCCAGGCAGACAGAGTTATTGAAGCTGTAAGGAAGGTTGTCGGATAATGACAATGCTTGCAATAGGAAGCAGCAGACTTGAAGCATTTGCACAATTAATTACACTTGTTCTTATTTTTGCATTTGTACTTGCACTTACATATTTTGCCACAAAGTGGGTGGGCAATTATCAAAAAGAGAAAATGTCCGGAAGCAATATTACAGTGCTTGAGACCATGAAAATATCTGGAACTAAATATTTACAGATAATTAAGATAGGAACTAAGTGTTTTGCAATTGCAGTCTGTAAAGATACTATCACATATTTATGTGAGGTAAATGAAGAGGATTTAATATACAGGGAAAACAATTCTTCTAAATTAAAATCCGAAAATTTTAATGCGATATTAGAAAAGTTTAAGAAAGACAAGCCGCAGGACTAGGCAGGAATCAGCAATATGTTACATTTTTTAAAGAAGTATAAGAAGAAAATTCTTAGAGTTTCATTAGGATTGTCAGCTTTTTTTGCAATATGTATGTTTATGGTAAGTCATACATTTGCAGCTGATGGAGATGGTAATAACAATTTGATAAGTATTGGTATTTCATCAGGTGAAGGTTCAGATATGGCGAGCGTGCTTCAGATGCTGCTTGTACTTACAGTTCTGTCGCTTGCACCATCAATATTAATGATGCTCACTTCATTTACGAGAATTGTTATTGTATTGCATTTTACAAGAGCTGCTATTGGTACACAGACAGTGCCGCCTAATCAGGTAATAGTAGGTTTGTCTTTATTTTTGACATTTTTTATTATGGCACCTACGTTTAATGAAGTATATACAAGTGCAGTTGTGCCGCTTACTAATAATGAGATTACAGCACAGGAAGCATTTGATATAGGTGTTGTGCCTGTAAGAAAGTTTATGCTTAAACAGGTTTCAACAAAAGATTTGGATACATTCCTTAAAATAGCTGATTTTGAGGAGGGTTCAGTTAAATCTGAAGATGATATTCCACTTCAGGTTCTTATACCGAGTTTTATTGTTAGTGAATTAAGAATTGCATTTATAATTGGATTTCTTATATATCTGCCATTTATTGTTATTGATATGGTTGTTTCGTCTACGCTTATGTCAATGGGTATGATGATGCTGCCGCCAACGACAATTTCTACACCATTTAAAATTCTTTTGTTTGTAATGGCAGATGGCTGGAATCTTATAATAGGAAATCTTATGTCAACATTTAATTAATGGTTATTATATGTGCCTGTGCGTTGCAGCACAGGCATATTCTTTAATTTACGCGTGTAACGAGCCAAAGTCCGTGCTTGCACGAGACCTTGGCGACTGCCGCGATAACTTGAGAAACTCGCGGAGCGTGTTTCTCATAGTTTGCCGGAACAGCAGGGAGAAAGTTTATGAGTAGTTCAGATATTATCACAATTGCAAGACAAACGGTCTGGGTAATAGTTAAAACCTCTGTGCCGCTGTTATTAGTTTCGATGGTTGTAGGTCTTATAATAAGCCTTTTTCAGACACTTACGTCAATTCAGGAACAGACACTTACATTTGTTCCAAAACTTATCGCAATTCTTATAGGAATTATGGTAATGGGAACATGGATACTCAACGAGATAGTTGCTTTTATGAATACCTTATGGGGCAGCTTCAGTCAGTATATATCGTGAAAGTATTGTTTTTTAAATTTGAAAATGGAAAGGTAGTAAAACAATGATTCAATATGAAGTTGCATTGGAACAATTGGAAATTTTTGTTTTGATACTTATGCGTATTGCATCTTTCATATATGTTGCACCTTTTTTTAATACAGCTAATGTTCCAAGAAGAACAAAGATTGGACTGGCTTTTTTTGTAACAGTTCTTGTATATAGTGTTAAGGCGGATATGACAGTGGAATATTCCGGCATTATAGGTTATGCAGTTGTTGTCCTGCAGGAAGTTGCAGTTGGTCTTATTCTTGGTGCAATGGCATCGTTTTGCGTCCAGATTATTATGTTTGCCGGAAAAATGATAGATATGGATACAGGTCTTGCAATGGCTCAGATTATGGATCCGACAACTAATGTGCAGGTTGGTATTTTTGGTAATTTTTATTACTATATACTTCTTCTGCTTCTGATGGTATCAGGCCTGTACAGATATCTGATTTCTGCTATTGTTGAGACATATAATGTCATTCCGATAGGAAAGGTAAAGTTTTCTGCATCTATTTATAATGATATAATTGGATTTATGTCAGATTATTTTGTCATAGGCTTCAGAATTGCACTTCCTGTATTTTCTGCAATACTGCTTCTGAATGTTATTCTTGCAATTCTTGCAAGAATTGCACCACAGATGAATATGTTTGTTGTTGGAATGCAGCTTAAAATATTTGTCGGCATATTTGCTGTCTTTTTTACAATAGTGATGATGCCGGCAGTATCGACATTTATTGAAGATGAGATAAAAACGCTTATGGCTTCACTCGTAAGGGGGATGAGCCCATGACAGAGAACAGAATTCTTATTTCTTATAATCTGCAGTTCTTTGCCAAGGACGGACCAGGCGGCGAAAAAACAGAGCCGGCTACAAGTAAAAAGCTTAATGATGTCCGTAAGGAAGGTCAGGTTGCAAAGAGCAAAGATATTATAATGGCAGTATCACTTATGTCGCTTTTTATAATAATTAAAATATATGTTGGAACAATGGGAGAGCGTTTCATAAGTTCATTCAAGGAATTTTATAACAGTTTTGAACTTATTGTTCATTCAAGCTCGGATGGACTTACGGTAGCACTTGGTGCTTCAGCAGTAAAAAATGTTTTTATGGATGTGCTTAATATTACGCTTCCGATATTTTTGATAGCTGTTGTAATTGCAATACTTGGCAATGTTTTACAGCAGAAATGGATGATTACATCAAAGCCGCTTACACCGAAGTTCAGTAAGCTGAGTATTATCAGTGGATTTAAAAGATTGTTTTCATTCAGGCAGCTTTTTGAACTGTTAAAGTCAATTGCAATGATGATAGTTATAGGCGTTGTTGTGTTTGTGACTATAAGAAAAAAAGTTGGACTTCTTCTTACATTTTATGATATTACACTTTATCAGGCCCTCGCCGCAGTTGGCGATATTATTGTAGATCTGGGTATAAAGATAAGTGCGATTTTCCTTGTTATAGGTTTTGTTGATCTTGTTTATCAGAGAATAAAGTTTAAAAATGATACAATGATGACAAAGCAGGAAATTAAAGATGAGTTCAAGGATTCTGAAGGTGATCCTCAGGTAAAAGGTCAGATTAGAAGAAAAATGCAGGAGATTTCAAGGAGACGTATGATGCAGCAGCTTCCGGAGGCGGATGTTGTAATTACAAACCCGACGCATTTTGCAGTTGCATTAAAATATGAGCCTGACAGCGGAATGGCTCCTGTTGTAATTGCCAAAGGTGCTGATTACCTGGCATTTCAGATAAGAGAAAAAGCGAAAGAATGTAATATTGAAATTGTTGAAAATAAACCACTTGCACGAATTCTTTATCATAATGTTGATATCGGTATGGAAATACCACCTGAGTTATATCAGGCGGTTGCTGAGATTCTTGCAAGAGTGTTACAGCCTGATTTGACTTAAATTAAGTTGAATAAATAAATTATTCATGGTAAAATATTATGATGTCAGTTTATGACGAAAAAAGATGATGAAAGGGAGAAAGAAATATGAAGATTAAGAAAAATGACCTGTTTATTGGAATTTATCTGCTCTCTGCGGTTATTTTCTTTATTATTTCAATCCCATCATGGCTGCTTGATATTCTTCTGGCACTCAATATAGCAGTTGCACTTATTATATTATTTAATGCGTTATATGCAAAAGAAGTGCTTGATATGGCATCATTTCCTACAATGTTGTTATTTACAACTATTTTTAGAATTTCCCTCAATGTATCTTCAACAAAGCTTATCCTTACTAAAGGTGATGCCGGTAAAGTCGTTGATACATTTGGAAAGTTTGTAGGCGGCGGCAATCTTGTTATCGGTGCCATAATATTTATAGTTCTAGTTATTATTCAGTTTATAGTTATCAATAAAGGTACAGAGCGAGTAGCTGAAGTTACAGCACGATTCACGCTCGATGCCATGGCAGGCAAGCAGATGGCAATTGACTCTGACCTTAATACAGGTGCAATCACAGATAAAGAAGCAGCTGAAAGAAGAAAGAAGCTACAGCTTGAAAACAGTTTCTTTGGTTCAATGGATGGTGCTACAAAGTATGTAAAAGGTGATGCCACTGCAGGTCTTATTATTACCGGTATTAACATTGTCGGTGGTATTGTAATGGGCATGATGTATAACGGGCTCAGTATCAATGAAGCCTTATCAAAGTATACAATACTTACAATCGGTGATGGACTCTGTAGCCAGATACCATCTTTGCTTATATCTCTTGCAACTGGTGTTCTTGTAACAAAAGCATCAAGTGATGGTGAACTTGGCGATGAGATTGTTGGACAGCTGTTCTCAATGGACAGGGTTCTTATGATGGTTGGTGGTGCTCTTACAGTATTAGGTGTATTTACGCCACTTCCTATATATGTATTTGTTCCTTTTGGTGTAGCACTTATTCTTGCAGGAAGAAAGCTTGGAGATAAGAAGGGTGAAGAACAGATAGAGGAAGAAGTGGAACGTGAGGAGACAGAAGCACAGGAAATCAGGAAGCCGGAGAACGTTGTCAGTCTTCTTAATGTAGACCCTATTGAATTGGAATTTGGTTATGGTATTATTCCTCTTGCCGATGTCAATCAGGGGGGCGACCTTCTTGACAGAGTTGTAATGATACGACGCCAGGTTGCCCTGGAACTTGGTGCTGTAGTGCCTATTATCCGTTTAAGGGATAATATCCAGCTCAATCCTAACCAGTATGTAATTAAGATAAAAGGTATACAGGTGAGTGAAGGTGAGATATTGTTTGACCATTATATGGCTATGAATCCGGGATATGTTGAGGAAGAGATTACAGGTATTCCTACATTTGAACCGTCATTCCATCTTCCGGCAATATGGATAACAGAAAGTCAGAGAGAACGTGCTGAATCACTTGGATATACAGTAGTTGACCCGCCATCAATAATTGCAACACATCTGACAGAAGTTATCAGACAGCATATTGCTGAACTTCTTACACGTCAGGATGTACAGAATCTTATTAATAATATTAAAGAAAACAATTCAACGCTTATTGAAGAGCTTGTGCCTAAACTTCTTGGTGTTGGTGAAATCCAGAAAGTTCTTCAGAATCTTCTTGAAGAAGGCATATCAATAAGGGATCTTGTAACCATATTTGAAACACTTGCAGATCATGCACCGGTTACAAGAGATACAGATATTCTTACGGAATATGTGAGACAGAGCCTGAAGCGTGCAATATCCGGAAAATATTTTCCACCGAACGAAGTTACTAATGTTGTTACTCTCGATCCGGCGGTTGAACAGGATATTATGGGTTCGGTAAAGAATACAGAACAGGGATCATATCTTACACTTGACCCTGAAAAAACAAAAAAAATTGTTGCCAGTCTTAAAGATGCAATTAAGAAACTTGAAGATATGGGCAAGAATCCGATAGTAATTACATCTCCGATAGTAAGACTTTATTTTAAAAAACTTGTTTCGGATTACATAAAAGATATAATTGTGATTTCATATAATGAAGTTGAATCAAATGTGGAATTACAGTCAGTAGGGATGGTGACAGAATAAGATGATAGTTAAGAAATTTCAGGGCGAAACAGAAAAAGATGCTATTTTAAAGGCTCAGGAAGAATTGGGAAATAATGCCGTAGTTTTAAATGTGAAAACTATTAAGCAGAGAGGAATTTTAAAATTATTTAAAAAGGATGTTGTCGAAGTAACAGCGGCACTTGAAGAAGAAGAATTATCGAAAAAAGCAAACACAGGTGCAAAAGAGTTTGGAAAAGCTTTTGAAGCATCATCATATGCGGGAAATATGCATAAGCAGCCTGATATATCTTCAAGACCTGCAGGCGGTCTTAATCTTTTAGCAGATGAGAAAATATCAGTTTCAAGTGAGTCGGCTGTTATAGAACAGAAACTCGATTCGCTTCACAGCCTTTTACAGAGCCAGATTAATGCAGGTGCATCCAGAAAGAACAGCATGCAGGTTGATGATGAAAAAGAGCGTGATGACATTGCAGCTGAACGCATTGCCGGGAAAAAAGCTGTAGAAGAACGTGAAAATGCCAATATGAAATTTATACGACTGATATACAAAAAACTTGTTGACAATGAAGTGAATGAAAAATTCGCTGATGAAATAATGGCAGATATAGAGAATTCATTAAAAAGAGAGTCTAATATTGATAGTATCCTGTCGGCTGTATATCAGAAAATTATCTTAAAACTTGGTGAGCCAAAACCGATTGAACTTGGTGATAAACCTAAAGTTGTATTTTTTATCGGACCTACGGGAGTAGGAAAGACAACTACAATTGCAAAAATTGCTTCAAGATTCAAACTTGAAGAATATGCCAGAGTGGCATTTGTAACGGCAGATACATACAGAATAGCGGCAGTTGAACAGCTCAATACATACGCTTCAATTATTGACAGCCCCGTAGATGTTATATATAGTGCCGATGAGCTTGAAGAATCACTTGATAAATATAAGAATTATGATTTGATTCTTGTCGATACGGCAGGCCGTTCACATAAATGTGAAGAACAGATGGATGAGCTTAGCGATATGCTCAAAAAAGCCGAAAAGTTAAAAGACAATTTTGACGTTGAGATATATCTTGTTCTTAGTATAACAACAAAATACAAAGACCTGGTAAATATAGCACAGAGATATGAAGATATTAACAACTGGTCTATTATATTTACAAAACTTGATGAGACGTGTTCTCTCGGAAATATACTTAATGTAAGACTGCTTACAGGTGCACAGCTTTCGTATACAACATATGGACAGAATGTGCCTAATGATATTGAACTTATTGACGAACAGGCTTTAGCAAGGAAATTGCTGGGAGGAAGTGAATAATGGATCAGGCAGAAACACTTAGAAATATAATAAAGCTTCAGAATCAGAGAACTGTTACTAATGCCAGAGTAATAACAGTTACGAGTGGCAAAGGTGGTGTCGGTAAGTCAAATACATCAATTAATCTTGCTCTTCAGTTCCAGAAAATGGGAAAGAAAGTAATAATACTTGATGCAGATTTTGGACTTGCCAATGTCGAAGTCATGTTTGGCGTAATTCCGAAATATAACATGGGTGACCTTATATTTAACGGCATGGATATAAAAGATATTATAACAGAAGGACCTGAAGGTGTAGGATTTATATCAGGTGGTTCTGGAATAGCAAAACTTGTCAATCTTGATAAAGATCAGGTAAAAAATCTTGTCGGAAAGCTGTCACAGCTCGAAGAGTTTGCAGATGTTATAATCATAGATACAGGAGCCGGTATATCACCCGCTGTAATGGAATTTATACTTGCATCACCTGAAACAGTGCTTGTGACAACTCCGGAGCCGACTTCTATAACAGACTCATATGCACTTCTTAAAGCACTCAGCATGACAGATTCATATGATTCATCTGTAAATAAAGTAAAGATGCTTGCAAACCGCGTCTCTAATGAGAAAGAGGGCAGAAATCTGTATGAAAAGCTCAACTCAGTTGTGACTAAATTCCTTAATATTAAGATGGAATATTTAGGTCATGTGGTTTATGATGATAATATGACAAAAGCTGTAATGAGCCAGAAACCTGTAACAATTATGTATCCACATTCACCAGCTTCAAGATGTTATGAAAATATAGTGAGTACACTTGAAACAGGTCATGCAGTATCGCAGAATGCAGGTGTAAGAAGTTTCTTCAGAAATGTATTTTCAAGAAAAATGAAAAATGGAGATTGATATGGATAGAATTTTGAGCGTGGGAAACAAAATCGAATTAAGTAAAATTAAAAAGAATAAAGATGACGACGCAGTCACATATGTGAGCCAGATTCTTGATATGAAAGATGAAAAAATTGTTGCGGCAATGCCTATAAGTGAAGGCCACATAGTACCAATTGAGCCTGGAAGCAGGATGCATGCATATTTTTATACAGTAAAAGGTATTTTCAGCTGTGAGATTCTTGTTACTGAAAGAGGTAAAGAAGGTAATATATATATAATGGAAGTTGAATGTACAACGGAACTTAAAAAGTTCCAGAGAAGACAGTTTTATCGTCTTCCATGTACTATTGAAGGATACTTCAGAAAGCTCACAGATACGGAACTTTTAAGATTTCAGCATGATAATATTGTGCCTGAGGATACACAGGATGTTGACAAGGGCATTATTGTCGATATAAGTGGCGGCGGATTAAGAATTATGACTGAAAAGCCGTTTGAAAAGAATAATTATATTTATATCCGCTTTCCTGTGGAGATGAATATAGGTAATAGAGATATTGAAGTTGTCGGAAGAGTAATTCTGTCATTGGAATCTCCAAACAGAAAAGACTGTTATGATAACAGGATACAGTTTAAAGGTATTTCCCGTGAATTAAGGGAGACTGTTGTCAAATATATATTTGAACAGCAGCGTATAATTCAAAGAAAGGAAAGGGGAGAGCATTTTGGCAAAGAAAATACTGGTAATTGATGATTCTGCACTCATGAGAAGAGTTATATCTGATATAATTAACTCAGGCGGTGATTATGAAGTTGCGGCAATTGCTAGAGATGGCGTAGAAGGATTTGATTTAATAGTATCTAATCCTCATCTTTACAGTGCCGTTATCCTTGATATTAACATGCCTAAGATGAATGGACTGGAACTGCTTGAAAAGCTGCAAAAAAACAGAATAGAGCAGACAGTTATTGTAGTCAGCACTGTTGCAAAAGAAGGTGCAAAAGAAACAATAAAAGCACTTGAACTTGGAGCGTTTGATTTCGTAACAAAGCCGGAAAATTATCTTGAGACAAAGGGTGAAACATTTAAGAACAATATTCACAAGATGCTTGATCTTGCAACCGGAAGCCACAGAAGCAAAGTTGATTTAAGAACAACCTCTTTTGCAAAGCCGGGAAGCGTAGTAAGACCGGCAAAACCGAAGCCGGTGGTTATGCCAAGAAAGCTGGAGCCGGGGAATTTTACTGGCGTTAAGACAGGCAGGAAAAAGATTGTGGCACTTGCATGTTCTACAGGAGGCCCTAAGTCATTACAGCAGGTTATTCCTTATCTTCCTAAGAACCTGGATGCACCGGTTGTGCTTGTACAGCATATGCCGGCTGGATTTACATTTTCTCTTTCTCAGCGTCTTAATGAGATAAGTGAAGTAGAAGTAAAAGAAGCTCAGGAAGGTGATATATTAAAAAATGGTGTGGTATATATTGCACCGGGCGGAAAGCACATGAGGGTCGTGAAAAAGGGCACGGATTATTGTATTAAGTTAAGTGACGAGCCAGCCATAGACGGATTAAGACCGTGTGCCAACGTAATGTATGAGTCGCTCGAAAACTGCCAGTATGATGAGATAACATGTGTTGTACTTACAGGTATGGGAGCGGACGGAACAAAAGGAATACAGGGTCTGGCAGCCCATCATAAAAAACTGCATGTAATTGCACAGGATGCTGATACATGTGTTGTTTATGGAATGCCGAAAGCAATAGCACAGACAGGCCTCGTTGATGAAGTTGTACCTTTGGGCAGCGTGGCAGAAACAATTACGAAGAACGTGGGGGTATCTTAACATGGATGTAAGCCAGTATTTAGAGATATTTATTGATGAATCAAATGAACATTTACAGAGCCTTAGTGATCAGTTAATGATTCTTGAAAAAGAACCTGAAAACAGCGATACAATTAATGAAATTTTCCGTGCCGCACACTCTCTTAAAGGCATGGCAGGAACTATGGGCTATAAGAGAATGCAGAATCTCACACATGATATGGAAAATGTATTCTCAGAAGTAAGAAATGGTAATATGAAGGTCACATCAGACCTTGTTGATGTATTATTTCAGTGCCTTGATGCTCTTGAAGAATATGTTAATAATATTCAGGAGACACAGGATGAAGGAACTAATGATAATGAGCCTATAATTAAGGCACTCAATGCATTTATTGCATCAGAAAATAAAGATGCTGCACCGGCTGAAGAAAAACAGGAACAACAGGCAGAATCTGCACCGGCAGAGAAACTTCAGGCAGATGAACATGGTATCAGCATGGAACTTGCTGATTTTGAAAAGAATGCGGTAAATGAAGCACTTAAAAAAGGAATGCATGTTTACGAGATTAAAGTAACAGTTGACGAAAATTGTATACTTAAAGCTGCAAGAGCTTTTCTTGTATTTAAGAATCTTGAAGGACATGGAGACATTATAAAATCAGATCCTTCAGTACAGGATATCGAAGATGAAAAGTTCGATTTTGATTTTCAGATTGTTATTTTAACAGAGGAAAGTTTTGATGATATCATCAAGATAATTAAGAATGTATCTGAAATCAAAGACGCTGATGGTGAAGAAATAACGAAGGCTTTTCCGGAAGAAAAGACCGAAGAGGAACCAAAAGAAGAAAAGACAGAAGAAAAAGCTAAGCAGGCTTCAAAAGCAGAGCCATCAAATGATAAGAAAGATGCTAAGGGTTCAAAGAAGCCGGCAGGTGCAAAACAGCAGACTGCCAATAGTAAAGCAAAACCTGTCGGACATACTGTACGAGTTGATATTGAAAAACTTGATGTGCTTATGAATCTTGTCAGCGAGCTTATTATTGCGAAGAATGGTCTTGTTTCAGCAAGCAGTGAAGAAGGCTCAGAGAGCATTAACCAGAGCTTTAATGAACAGATTGAATATCTTGAGAGAGTAACAACAAACTTACATGAATCAGTAATGAAGGTACGTATGATGCCTATCGAGAGCGTAGTAAGTAAGTTCCCTCGAATGATAAGAGATTTGAGCAAGAAGCTTGATAAAAAGATGGAATTATACATGTCAGGTGAAGATACAGAACTTGACAGAACAGTTATTGATGAAATCGGTGATCCTCTTATGCACCTGTTAAGGAATTCAGCTGACCATGGACTAGAAAGTGCCGAAGTCAGAAAAGAAAGAGGAAAGAGCGAAGTTGGTTCTATTTTCCTTGATGCATATCAGGATGGTAACAATGTTGTTATTGAAGTCCGTGATGATGGTAATGGTATTGATATTGAAAAAGTAAAGAGTAAAGCTATAGAAAAAGGAAATATTACAGAAGAACAGGCTGCAATAATGTCTGATAAAGAAATAATAGATTTGCTTTTCAGACCAAGTTTCTCAACTTCCGATAAGGTTACTGATGTATCAGGCCGAGGCGTAGGACTTGATGTTGTTAAATCAAAGATTGAAGCACTTGGCGGTGATGTTGAAGTTAAGTCTGTATATGGTGAAGGAAGTACATTTATTATAAGACTTCCATTGACACTTGCAATTATTCAGGCACTTATGGTTAAGCTCGGAGATGAAAAATATGCTATTTCTCTTGGCTCAATTCAGACAATTGAAGATATTCCTGTAAGTGAGATAAAATATGTACATGCAAAAGAAGTAATACATCTTCGTGGAAATGTTATTCCGCTCATTCGTCTCAGAGAGCTTCTTGATGTACCGGGAGAACAGGAAGAACAGGAAAATATTACTGTTGTCATCGTCAGCAAGGGAGATAAGCAGGCTGGGCTTGTTGTAGATAGTCTCATTGGACAGATGGAAATTGTAATTAAATCTTTAGGCAAGTATATCAACATTAATAAGATGATAAGCGGTGCAACTATCTTAGGTGATGGTTCTGTTGCTTTGATTATTGATGCAAATACTCTTGTCTGATAAAAATCCGGAAAGGTTAGGTGGCTATCTATGGAAGAAGTAAAAACAATGGAAAAAGCATCAGATGAAGCAATGGATGCTGTTCAGTATATAGTTGTAAAGATTGGCAATGAACAATATGGCATTAATATCCAGTATATTGATAATATTGTAAGAAACCAGAGAATCACAAGAGTGCCAAAGGCACAGTCATACTATAAAGGAGTAATTAACCTTCGTGGTGAGATTATTCCTGTTATGAGTATCCGTCTCAAACTTGGTCTTGAAGATGATAATTATACAGATAAGACGAGAATTATCATTATCAAGGTTGATGGTGCAACAATAGGTGTAATTGTTGACCAGGTAAAAGAAGTTGTAACACTTGAAAGCACAGATATCGAAACTGTTGCACGTTCAGGTTCTCTTGTAGGTTCAGGATATATCAGTGCGATAGGCAAGAGCAATGACGAGCTTATTTCTCTTCTTGATATTGTTGCATTAATAGAAGAAAGCTGATGATTTAAGAAGGGAGTGCCTGATGTCAAAGATTGATCTTGAAAAACTGGAAGATTCACAGTTTGATGTTTTAAAGGAAATTGGAAATATTGGAGCCGGAAATGCAACAACGGCACTTGCTACAATGCTTAATATTAAGGTTGATATGTCAGTACCTAATGTTGCATTACTCCCATTTGACAATATTTCGTCATTTATTGGTTCTGAGGAACAGACAGTTGTAGGTATTCTCCTTGAAATACAGGGGGATATCGATGGAATGATGATGTTTTTATTTGATATGAAGTCGGCTCATCATCTTGTAAACTCACTTATGATGCGGGATGTTCATCAAGATGAAAATGGGATGGCAGATTTTTCTGAAATGGAAATGTCTGCCTTAAATGAAATTGGAAATATAGTTTCCGGTTCATATTTATCAGCATTGTCAGGACTTACCGGAATGAAGATGGTATCATCTGTTCCGGCACTCTCTATTGACATGCTTGGTGCACTGCTTAGCGTTCCAGCCATTGAATTTGGTAAATATGGTGATAAGCTGCTGATGATTCAGTCAGAGTTTGGCGAAGATGATTTTGTTACAGGTTATTTTCTACTTATACCGGAATTGGAATCATATGATAAAATTCTGACTTCGCTTGGAATGTAATATGGTTGATAAGTTGTTTAAATGATTGGAAAGAGTAAAATGGGAAATATGATTAAAGTCGGAATGGCCGACTTGAAAGTTTGCAAATGCCCCGATGCATTGACAACGCTTGGATTAGGTTCATGCGTTGGAGTGGCTTTATATGATCCTGTAACTAAAATCAGCGGATTATTGCATTGCATGCTGCCGGACAGTACACAGATAAGAAATAATTCTAATCTTGCTAAATTTGCAGATACAGGAATTGATGAACTTATACGCCAAATGGCTGCACTTGGGGCAAATAAAAACAGACTTGTAGCAAAGATTGCCGGAGGTGCCCAGATGTTTGCCATGACGACTACAAATGATTCGTTGCGAGTCGGTGAACGTAATGCAGAAGCAGCAAAAAAGAAATTAAAAGAATATAACATAAGATTGCTGGCAGAAGACTGTGGACTTAATTATGGCCGTACAGTTGAATTTTATTCGGAAACAGGAGATTATGTTATAAAATCTGTAGGAAAGCCAGTCAAGACAATTTAAGGCTCAGGGGTATCTGCTTATGAAAAAATTTCGTAATGTTCCGGCAATAATAACTCTGCTTGCCGGATTTGTGACGAGTGTAGTGATGATAGTTAATAAGTATTCTCTTAAATCATTTTTATGGATACTTGTTTTAGTGATGGCAGGGTTTTATATTTCGGGAATTATTATAAGAGTAATACTTAACAAAGCATTTAGTGACGATAAGGAAAAAGATAAAGAATCTCAGGATACAGAGTCTTCACAGGATGATTCACCAAGTGAAGACAGTAATGAAAAAGCTGATAACCAGTCAGAAAAAAATGAGCAAAAATAAAGAATGATGAATTGCGGGGGCGGCATTAATGGATGAAGCAGGCAGAGACAAGCTTTGGCAACAGTATTCAAAGACGCATGATACAGAATTAAGAGATGAACTGATTTTAGAGTATGCACAGCTTGTTAAGCTTGTTGCAGGGCGACTCAGTATGTATCTTGGATATAATGTTGAATACGATGATCTGGTTGGATATGGTATATTTGGACTTATTGATGCTATTGATAAATATGATTATGGCAAAAATGTAAAGTTTGAAACATATGCCAGTCTCAGAATCAGAGGCGCGATATTAGACCAGATAAGAAAAATGGATTGGATTCCACGTTCGCTGCGTCAGAAACAGAAAAAAATTAATGCTGCGATGGCTGCTATAGAAGCGAAAACAGGGAGAACTTCAACAGATGAAGAACTTGCAGCAGAACTTGGGATTTCAATAGAAGAACTTAATAACTGGCAGGGACAGACTAAAATGTCAAATCTTATTTCCCTTGATGAGTATACGGAAGAGGGCAGTGAGTCAGGCATACAGGCAGTTAACAATACAAGATTTGAGACACCTGAAGATGTAGTCGAAAAAGAAGAATTGAAAAAGATGCTTGTTGAGGCACTTGACCTGCTGACAGAAAAAGAAAAAAATGTAGTTACGCTTTATTATTATGAAGATCTGACTTTAAAAGAAATCAGTCTTGTCCTTAATGTATCTGAATCAAGGGTTTCTCAGTTACATACAAAGGCACTTAATAAAATGCGTAAAAAACTAGGGGATTATATGGAAATTTTAGCTTGAGGCTAATGGGGAGACAAATTTATGGAGAAATGTACAAAGGGGTATTTTGAATTTGATACAAGACAGGATGGCCTGTATCTTACAGTTTATCCTCCGCAACAGGGAGAACCTGCATTGGATGCCGGAGAAGTTTTATATTACATAGAAAAGAAAAATATATACGGATGTGATATTACACTGATTGGTGATACAGTAAAAAAAGGTGCAACGCAGGAAGTTACAGTAAAAGTGTCTGATGAGACACCATATCCGGTATCTGAGTTTGGCGATTACAGAATAAGCCATGATACAATGACACTTGAGGCAGTTTTCTATCCGCCGTTTAAAGGTGCGGTAGAACTTACTTATGAAGAAATACAAAAAGATTTAAAAAATATCGGAGTAATAAGTGGGATTTCAGAAGAAGCGATAAGACTTTTTCTTCTTGAAAAGAGATATTTTGAGACATATGTTCTTGCAAAAGGAACTAAAGCAAGAGAAGGAAGCGATGGTTATATTGAGTATACATTTAATACAAGCTTAAAACCAACGCCAAAGATGAATGAAGATGGAACAGTAGATTTTCATACACTTGAAAATGTTAATCATATAAAAAGCGGTGATGTTGTAGCAATACTCCATCCGGAAGACAGAGGTGACAACGGAACCGATATTCTTGGAAGACCCGTTTATCCAAGAAAAGTAAAAAGAGCAGTATTCAGATATGGCAAAAATATGGAGGTATCTGAAGATAAGCTTAAATTAATTTCAAAAGTTGATGGTCATGTAACACTTGAGAATGATAAGGTTTTTGTATCTAATGTTCTTGAACTTGTAGATGTTGATGCATCTACAGGAGATATTAATTATAACGGAAGTGTTATGATAAAGGGAAATGTACTTGCAGGATTTTCAGTAAAAGCTGCTGGTGATATTTCAGTAAGTGGTATTGTAGAAGGTGCTACAATTATTGCTGATGGTGATATTACATTTAACCGTGGTGTTCAGGGAATGAATAAAGCGGTCATTAAAGCCGGTGGAAATATAGTTTCTAAGTTTATTGAGAGTGCGAGCAGCGTAGAAGCCGGTGGAAATATCGAAGCAGATTCCATTTTGCATAGTAAAGTACGTGCGAAAGGAACAATCAAAGCATCTGGAAGAAATGGTCTTATTGTAGGCGGCGAAGTCCGTTCGATATGCCTGGTTGAAGCAAAAAATATAGGAAATGAGATGGGAACAGCAACCGTTGTAGGTGTAGGCGTTGACCCGGCTGCAAAGAAGAGAGTTGATGAGCTAAAGACAAGCCTGCAGAAACTCGGTGATTCAAAGATACAGCTTAACCAGATTATGACTGCATTGAGAAAAAAACAGGAAATCGAAGGAAAACTTGCACCTGATAAGGTAGAACTTCAGCAAAAGACAATGCGTAATCTTGTCATGATAGAAAAAGATCTGACTGAGCAGAAAAATGAACTTGAGCAGTTAAGACAACAGCTTGGTGAAGATGTAAATGCAAGAGTCAGAGTCAATGGAAATATATATATTGGTGTAAAACTTATATTTGGCGAACAGAATTATTTTATCAAAGAAAAACGTACATTTTGTCAGTTCGTAAAAGATAAAGCAGATATTAAATGGCAGTCATTGTAGATTGGAGTGCTTATGAGTGTAAGACCTATTGATATTATGATGGTGCCTCAGATGAATGAAGTTTCACATATAAAGCAGAGTGAAAATATGAGACCAGCGACAGAACAGATGAATATTGTGTCCAATGTTGACAAGAAGGTCGAAAACAAATCTGAGCAGGTAACTAAAAAAGATGATGTTGAAAATAAAGGTCATAAGTTTGATGCTAAAGAAAAGAGCAGCAATGAATATGAGCGAAGTGGAAGCGGCCCATATTCAAAGCGTTCTTTTAAGGAAGGCAATGTTACTGTAAAACAGGATGAAGATGTATTTTTTGATATAAAAGTTTAGAATTTGTAAAGGCAGAAAGTATTATGACGACAGTAGAAATTATATTGCTTGTGGCAGGCATTTTATGTCTTATTGCCAGCTTTATGATACCTGATGAAAAAAAGAAAGAATCAAAAGAAGAAAGTTCTGTAAACAGACAGCCCGTACAGGAACTTACACAGGCAGAGCAGGATAAAGTAAGAGAACGTATAAATGATATTATCAATGAACAGCTTGGTGATATTTCGGAAAAAACGGAAGCCCAGCTTGATAAAATTTCAAATACTAAAATTCTTGAACTTAATGAGTATGCTGATACCGTTATGAATGAGATTAATAAAAATCATAATGAGACAGTTTTTTTATATGATATGCTGAATGAAAAGGCGAAAGAAGTAAAAAATACTGTTAAAGATGTAAATAATGTCAAAAAAGAGGTCGATAAAGCGGTTTCAGAAAGTGCGGCAGCCATAGAAAACAATACTGCGGAATATGCTTATACCGAAGAAGTGAAAAAAGAAGAAAAGCAGTCACCGGAAGTTAAGATATTAAGCCAGAATGATGAATTGAAAAAACAGGCAGAAACAAAAAATAAATCTGCTGATAAAGCGGATCTTGATATTGAAAATGCAAACAGCAAGAACCAGAAAATATTAAAATTTTACAAAGAAGGTCTTGATAACAGGACAATAGCGAAACAGCTTGGGCTTGGTGTTGGAGAAGTGAAGCTTGTTGTGGATTTATATAAAAATTCACTGGGATAAAATTAACAGTTACGGAGAATTACATGAAACTTAAATATCATTTAAGAGGCCTTGGAATTGGTTTTATATTAACGACAATTATTCTAATGATTTCCAATTTGTTTGTGAATAATAATAACGGTAATAATCATGTTTCAGATAATAAAGAAACATCTGGCTCGGTGATTGCATATACAACCCAGGCAGATGAGAACAATTCTGACAAAAAAGATGAAAAGAAGACGGAACATGCAAAGACGGAGAGTGCCAAAGACAGTACAAAAGAGAGTGCGTCACAAGGTACAACACAGACTGAAACATTGTATTCAAAAGAGGGTAATACAGTTACTGTAAAATTTGAAAATGTTATATATGGTACAGCAGCAGCTGAACTTTTATATAAAGCGGGAGTTATTGATGATGAGAACTCCTTTGCATTTTATCTGCAAAACAGTGGGTATGATGCAATAATACGTGATGGTTTATATCAGATAAATATCGGCGACAGCTACGAAAATATAGCAAAAATTATAACAAAGAGCTGATACGATAAAAAAATATAAAAAATCAAAAAATATTGCTTGATTTATTATAAAAGTATTGATATAATCATCTTCGTGTGAAAAAACATGCAGGTGGATTTTGCAGCTGGTGCCGGATAACGCTTACGGTGGCTGCAAGAGTTGAAGTCTGCAAAAGATTATTTAACCAATGGAGGTATTAAAATGAGCGTAATTTCTATGAAACAGTTACTTGAAGCAGGTGTTCATTTCGGACATCAGACAAGAAGATGGAACCCTAAGATGGCTGAGTACATCTACACAGAGAGAAATGGTATCCATATTATTGACTTACAGAAGTCAGTTGGTAAAGTTGATGAAGCTTACAAGGCAGTTGCTGATATCGCAGCTAACGGTGGTACAATTCTTTTCGTAGGTACAAAGAAGCAGGCTCAGGATGCTATCGCATCAGAAGCAGAGCGTTGTGGAATGTTCTATGTAAATGAGAGATGGCTTGGTGGTATGCTTACAAACTTCAAGACAATCCAGAGCAGAATCAACAGACTTAAAGAAATCGAAGCTATGGAAGAAGATGGAACATTTGATGTTCTTCCTAAGAAAGAAGTTATCAACTTAAAGAAAGAACTTGAAAAACTTCAGAAGAACCTTGGCGGTATCAAGGAAATGAAGAGACTTCCAGATGCTATTTTCATCGTAGATCCTAAGAAGGAAAGAATCTGTGTTCAGGAAGCACACGCACTTGGTATCGAATTAATCGGTATTGCAGATACAAACTGTGACCCAGAAGAATTAGACTATGTTATCCCAGGTAACGATGATGCTATCAGAGCAGTAAAACTTATCGTTTCTAAGATGGCTGATGCTGTTATCGAAGCAAACCAGGGTGAAGAAATGGTAGCTGAAGATGCAGCTGAAGAAGCAACAGAAGAATAAGATATAGTTTTTAGGAGGATATAATTATGACAATCACAGCAGCAATGGTAAAAGAATTAAGAGAATTAACAGGCGCTGGTGTTATGGCTTGTAAGAAAGCTTTAGTAGAAACAGATGGAGATCAGGAAGCAGCTATCGAAATCTTAAGAAAAAAAGGCGAAGCTACAGCAGTTAAGAAATCAGGAAGAATTGCAGCAGAAGGTGTTGTATTTACAGCAGTAAAAGACGGCAAGGCAGCAATCGTTGAAGTTAACTCAGAAACAGACTTCGTTGCTAAGAACGAAAAATTCCAGACATTCGTATCAAACGTTGCAAATCAGATTCTTGATTCTGATGCAGCAGACATGGACGCATTCATGGCTGAACCATGGGCACTTGATACAACAAAGACAGTTAAAGACGAATTAGTTTCACAGATCGCAGTAATCGGTGAAAACATGAATATCAGAAGATTCAAGAAGATTGAATCAGACGGAGTTCTTGCTTCATACATCCACGCTGGTGGAAAGATTGGTGTATTAGTTGACGCTGATGCTCCAGCAAACGATACAGTTGTAGCAGCAATTAAGACAGTAGCTATGCAGATTGCAGCTATGAGCCCTCAGTACGTTAGCAGAGAAGACATCTCAGATGAAGAACTTGCTAAGATGAGAGAAATCACAATTGACAGTGCTTTAAATGATGTATCATCACTTCCAAAGCCAATCCAGAAGGATATCTTCGCTGAAGCATTTGCTTCAGATGCATTAAATGCTGAAGACAAGGCTGTATTAGAAGAAAAGCAGAATGACAAGTATTTATTCAACTTCCTTTCAAAAGAAGCAATCGCTGCATTAGCTGCAATTGCAATGAGCAAGAAGGAAGCAATTATGGCTAACAAGATTTTCAACGGCTTAGTTGAAGGTCGTATTTCAAAGCAGTTAAAAGAAGTATGTCTTCTTGATCAGACATACGTTATGGCTGCAGACGGAAAGCAGACAGTAAAAGCATACTTAGCTGAAGTTTCAAAAGAAGTTGGTGCTACAGTTGCACTTAAGAGCTTCGTAAGATTTGAAACAGGTGAAGGTATTGAAAAGAAAGAAGAAAACGAGGAGGAATAAATTATGGAATTTTTTACACAAAGGTTAAACAAAGGAGGATTTATGGAAGAAAATAAAATGGGCGTCATGCCGATTGACAAACTCATTATCTCAATGTCCCTGCCGATCATGATCTCCATGCTCGTTCAGGCGCTCTATAATATTGTCGACAGTATTTTTGTTGCCATGATCAGCGAAAATGCCCTGACCGCAGTGTCTATGGCTTTCCCGATCCAGAACCTTATGATTGCTGTCGGTGTCGGAACTGCCGTCGGCGTAAATGCGCTTTTAGCGCGCTCCCTGGGAGAAAAGGATACCGAAAAAGTAAATAAGGTCGCAGAAAATGCTGTATTTTTAATTCTTGTCAGCTATCTGCTCTTTCTGATCATCGGTCTGTTTTTTGCAGAACCGTTTTTCCGCAGCCAGACAGATATTGAAGAGATCATCGTTTATGGAAAACAGTATCTGACGATCTGCTGCTGTCTTTCTTTCGGTATTTTTACGCAGCTTATGTTTGAGCGTATGCTGCAGGCAACCGGAAAAACCATTTATACCATGTATACACAGGGTGTCGGTGCGATCATCAATATCGCTCTCGATCCGGTTCTCATCTTTGGTCTGTTTGGTCTCCCGAAAATGGGCATTTCCGGCGCTGCTGCTGCAACCGTCATCGGACAGATGATTGCCGGTATTCTGGCAGTTGTTTTAAACCACACAAAAAATAAGGAAGTACAGATTGACCTGCACCATTTCCGCCCGGACAAAAATATTATCGGACAGATTTATGTGATCGGTGTTCCTTCTATTGTAATGCAGGCGATCGGTTCCGTGATGAACTACGGTATGAACCGTATCCTGATCGCATTTTCCTCCACGGCAACCGCAGTGTTCGGCGTTTACTTTAAACTGCAGAGCTTCGTATTTATGCCGGCTTTTG
>ERZ773195.34-NODE-34-length-125319-cov-11.946441_pt1 | contig 125319 bp, 146 predicted proteins | sample MGYA00580530_ERZ773195 | MGnify/ENA primary metagenome ERZ773195 (study PRJEB29015, sample SAMEA2737751) | human gut metagenome | biome: human gut; feature: human-associated habitat; material: faeces | place: China | collected 2012 ...
TGCATGATCATGTAGTTGAACTCGAGGAAGGACAGGCCCTTCTCCATGCGCTGCTCGTAGCACTTGGCGCGCAGCATGTTGTTCACGGAGAAGCAGGCACCCACATCACGCAGCAGTTCCACGTAGTTCAGGTTCAGCAGCCAGTCTGCATTGTTCAGCATCAGTGCCTTACCCTCAGAGAAGTCGATGAACTTTTCCATCTGCTTTTTGAAGCATGCGGCATTGTGGGCGATATCCTCTTTGGTCAGCATCTTGCGCATGTCGGTACGGCCGGAGGGGTCGCCGATCATGGTAGTGCCGCCGCCGATCAGGGCAATAGGCTTGTTGCCTGCCATCTGCAGGCGCTTCATCAGGGTCAGGGCCATAAAGTGGCCTGCGGTCAGGCTGTCGGCAGTGCAGTCAAAGCCGATGTAAAAGGTTGCCTTGCCATTGTTGATCAGGTCGATGATCTCTTCATCGGTGATCTGGGCCACCAGGCCGCGGGCCTTGAGTTCTTCGTACAGAGTCATGATTTTTTCCTCCTGTTTGTGGGCAGAGGGAAAAATAAAACACCCCCTGCCAAAAATAAATTTGGCAGAGGGCGAAAAAATTCGCGGTACCACCTCTGTTTGCCGCTTCCTCACAGAAACGACCTCACGAGTGCACACCCCAGAGTAGAGAGACACTCCTGCGTTTGTAACGCTCGCACGCGGCACAGCCTACTAACCTGAACGGCATTCAGCCTGCAGCTCCGGGAGGTACTTCCCCTGCTGCTCTGCGGCCCCTTACACCAACCGGGGTTTCTCTGGGCAGAACACTTCAAGGTACTTGTTCCCTTCATCGCCATTAACAAGGACTACTTTATCACAATGCTTCGGGCTTGTCAACCCCTTATCTGCAGCGGCTTTTTTGGTTTATCTTGCGCCAAGACCCATCATTTCGCGGGCATTGGCACGCGAAAGCTCGGTAACGTGGTCGCCGGAGATCAGCCGGGCCAGTGCTTCCACCCTGCCCTCCTCATCCAGCGGATGGATCTCGGTATAGGTGCGGTCATTGGCTACATTTTTCTGAATCAGCAGATGGCAGTCCGCCAGTGCAGCGATCTGGGCTGTATGGGTGATGCACAAGATCTGGTGGCCCTGTGCGCTCTGGCGCAGTACCTCACCAATACGCCCGGCGGCTTTGCCAGAAACACCGCTGTCGATCTCATCATAGATCACGGTAGGCACGGCATCCTTATCGGCCATTGCATTTTTGATGGCCAGCGTGATGCGGCTCAGCTCGCCGCCGGAAGCAATTTTTGCAAGGGGTTTGGGCGCCTCACCGGGGTTTGTGGAAATATAGAACTCGATGCTGTCCTGCCCATGGCTTGCCAGCGGGCCGCGGGTATGGCGCAGTGTCATGCGCACGCCCGGCATGTTCAGAAAATCCAGCGTGCCGGAAATACGCTTGTTCAGCTCTTCAAAAGCGCGCAGGCGCGTCTGGGTCAGTGCTTCTGCCTTTTCACGGGCCAGCGCATAAAGGCGGAGCTTTTCTGCCTGCAGGTGGTCATGCCGCTCCTGTGAGGACTGGATGCGCTCCAGTTCTTCCCTTGCATTCTGTCCAAAAGCGATCACGTCTTCTACCGTATCACCATATTTGCGCTTGAGCTTGTAGATCAGATCCAGACGCTGCTCAATCTCGTCCAGCTCCGCATCGTTGGTATCATAGGAATCCAGCCGACCGATCAAATCTGCGGCAACATCCTTTGCATTGTAATACAGATCCAGCAGCTGACTGGATGCACCGGCAAGTGCATCATCCAGCTGCGCGGCAGCATCCACTGCATTGGATGCCTCACCCAGCAGATCGACTGCGCCGGAGGCCTCGTCATCGCCCGAAAGCAATGCATAGCTCTGTGCGATCTTATCCCGGATGGCAGATGCATTGGCAAGGATCTTGCGGCGGCTTTCCAGCGTCTGTTCCTCTCCGGCGGTCAGTCCGGCATCCTCGATCTCCTGCACCTGATAGCTCAACAGATCAATCCTGCGCTGCTTTTCGGCTTCGTCGGTGATCATGGCATCCAGCTCCCGCTTGATGCGCACAAGCTCCCGGTACAGGACATAATAGTCCTGAAACTCCGCGCTGTTCTGCGCATAATCATCCAGAATGCCCAGATGTCTTGCCGGGTTCAGAAGGCCCACAGAGTCGTGCTGACCGTTGATATTGATAAGTCCTCCGCACAGCTCCCGCAGAACCGCAGCCGTTGCAGGCATTCCGTTGATGCGGCAGGTGCTTTTGCCCTCGGCTGTGATCTCGCGGCTGAGCATCAGTGCATCCGAGCGCTCGTAGCCCGCCTTCTCAAGGCTGTCCAGCACCGTACCGGGCACCTCCTCAAAGGCTGCACGGATCACCGCCTTGGAGGCCCCTGTGCGCACAAGATCCTTTGAAGTGCGGTTTCCCAGGATCGCATTGATGGAATCGATCAGGATCGACTTGCCGGCACCAGTCTCACCGGTAAGAACATTCAGGCCCGGCTTGAAATGTACTTCAGCCTTCTGGATCACAGCAACATTTTCAATTTGCAGGCTGCTCAGCATATCTTTTCTCCCGCGTTATTTTTATCCAATGTGTCTCGTCAGTTCCGAGCAGATCGTTTTTGCATCACGCTCCGACCGTGCAACGATCAGGAACGTGTCGTCGCCCGAAAGCGTGCCGACCACATTTTTCCACTGCAATGCGTCAAAAACTTCGCATGCGGCGTTGGCCATGCCAGAATAGCACTTTACCAGCACAACATGTCCGGCGTAATCTACCCCCAGCACGGATTCATGAAAGATCGTTTCAAACCTTCCCTGCGTTTTGGGGTTGAAGCTTTCGTTCCGGCTGGAGACATAGCGATACCCCTCTGCCGTGGCAGCTTTTACCAAACACAGCTCCCGGATATCGCGGGAAACGGTGGCTTGTGTTACCTCGAATCCCTCTTTGGAAAGGTGATCCAGCAGAACTTCCTGCCGGCTGATCGGGTGTTCCTGCACAAGCCGGAGAATCACCTGCTGACGTTCTCCCTTGCTTTTTACATCTTCCTTACGGCTGCGCGCCATCGTAAACTCGCCTCCCCTTTATCGTCTGCTGCGAAGCTTCTGGTCAATGGCCTGGAACTGATCTGCTTTTCCGAAGGTGATCAGCTTTACCACCTGATCGGAGAGCCTTACTTCAGCCGTTGCGCCGGCCTTGAGCGGACAGCCAGCTCTGCCATCGCAGCTGATAAACACTTCATCATCGGCCACCTGTCCCACACAGATATTCAGCTTGCGCTCCTGCGCAAACACCATGGCCGGGCTGGCCAGACTGTGCGGGCAGATAGGCGTTACAACAACGCCCTTCGTCTGGGAATCCAGGATCGGCCCGCCCGCCGCCAGCGAATACGCTGTGGAGCCGGTGGGCGTTGCAACGATCACACCGTCCCCACGGTAGTGCTCTACTAAAATATCATCGCAGTAAATGCTGAAATCGATCGCCTGCTGCAGGCGGCCCTTTGTGACCACCACGTCATTCAGGGCGTGGCCCTCCCAGCCATCGTGGCCAAGAACGCGGACATACAGCAGCATCCGGTTGTCTACGCTGAACTCTCCCCGTGCAACAGCGGAGAGCTTGGCTTCCATCTCGCTGACTTCGCAGGTAGCCAGAAAACCACAGCGTCCCAGATTGATGCCCAAGATCGGCTTTGCGTACCGAAGCGAAAGATTTGCCTCATGCAGAATGGTGCCGTCGCCGCCAATGGTCAGGATCACATCTGCCTGCTCAAGGCATTCCTCCAGCGGCAGATAAACCACTCCGGCCGTGCTGCAGCTTGTGCGTGGCTGTTCACACATCAGAACAGCTGCACCATGGTTCATTAGAATCTGCGCCGCGCGCAGTGCAATCTCGTTGGCAGAGGTCTTGCCGGGATTCGGCGAAATATAGATCGTCATGCGGGAAGCTCCTTTTTCTGGTCTGATGGCAGAGCCGCTCAGCGGTCCAGCGTGCTGTGGCTTGCCGCCACCACCTGCTCTGCAACGCTGTCGTCCAGCACGGAAGGTTCACCGCTCTTCTGCACGAACATCAGGTATTCAATGTTGCCCTCAGGTCCCTTTACCGGGCTGAAATCCAATCCGCGTACAGCAAAACCGTTTGCAGCAGCATAGCCCATAGCATTGTGCAGCACTTCACGGTGGGTAGCAGGGTCGCGCACCACACCGTTCTTGCCAACCTTTTCGCGTCCAGCTTCAAACTGCGGCTTGACCAGACAAACGCCCATGGCATCCGGCGTTGTGATTGCCTGTGCCACCGGGAAAATATGGTGCAGCGAGATAAACGAGACATCCACACTGAAAAACTCGATCTGCTCGGCAAGATCCTCCGGTTTGACATTGCGGATGTTCGTGCGCTCCATGTTCACTACGCGCTCGTCTGTGCGCAGACTCCATGCAAGCTGTCCATAGCCGACATCCACCGCATAAACCTTGACGGCACCGTTCTGCAGCATGCAATCCGTAAAGCCGCCGGTAGATGCTCCAATGTCCATGCAGACCTTGCCATTGGGTGTAAGCGGGAAACACTTCATAGCTTTTTCCAGCTTCAGGCCGCCGCGGCTGACATAGCCAATGTCGTGCCCGCGCACTTCCACCTTGGCATCTTCCTTGATCATCTCTCCGGCCTTGTCCACCTTTTGCTCATTGACAAAAACGATGCCGGACATGATCAGCGCCTTTGCGCGCTCACGGCTCTGTGTCAGACCATGCTGAACAAGATATTGGTCCAATCGAATCTTCACAGTAAATTTTCTCCTTTCGTCACGGCCATCTGCACGGCCTGTACAAGATGCGCTGCATCCAGACCGGTTGCCTGTTTGATCTGTGCCACACTGGCATGCGGAAGACACGCGTTCCGCACCGCACAATGGATAAAGCGCCCATTCCATCCGTTTTGCTGCAAAGCATATTCCAGATGTTCACCAATGCTTCCGTTTGCAATGCATTCTTCCGCAAACAGGATTATTTTATATTTCGACAGATCAGCGATCATTTTGCCTGTAAAGGGATACAGCTTTACAACCTTTATCACATCACATGCAATACTTTTCTGCTGTAATTCACGTTCTGCCTGCAAAAGGTCGGCCAGTTCGTCGGCGTAACTCACCAGAACGATTGTTGCATCATCCGCCTTGCGCAGGAAATCATAATCTTCGCCGGTGCAGCCAAATTCCGCCAGAGCTGCATCCTGCCCACCGCGGGGATAACGAATTGCCCGTGGGCCATGGAAGCGGTCACTCAACAGCTTCTGCAGCCAGTAATTCAGTTCCTGATAATTGGAAGGCGCATACAGCGGCATTCCAAGCTGGCTCAGGAAAGCGGGATCGTAAATGCCCTGATGCGTTTCGCCATCCGCTGGGACAAAACCGGCGCGGTCGATGGCAAAAACTACATTCTCCCGCAGCAGATTTACGTCGTGGATGATCTGATCATAGGAACGCTGCAGGAAGGTGGAATAAATGCATACCACCGGCAGCATGCCCTGACTTGCAAGCCCGGCAGCAAAGGTCACAGCATGCTGCTCTGCCATACCGACATCAAAAAAACGCTCCGGGTGGCTGTGCGCAAAAAACTGCAGGCCGGTGCCATACTTCATTGCTGCAGTGATGGCGCAGATATTCGGGTTCCGGTCGCCTTCCGTCACAAGAGCATTGCCAAATACCGTCGAGAACGATTCCTTTGGTGCCACCTCCGGGTCGGGCATTCCATCCGGATCAAATGCCGACACGCCGTGATAGTTGCCGGGGTTTACCTCGGCCGGCTGATAGCCCTTGCCCTTTTTTGTGATCACGTGCAGAAAATGTGGCCCTTGCCGGTTGCGGATGGTGCGCAGTGTGCGTTCCAGCTCTTCCACGTTGTGGCCATCCACCGGCCCGATGTACTGGAAGCCCATATCCTCGAACATGGTAGAGTGGTACATTGCCCGACGCAAAAGCGTCTTGCACTCGGTAATGTTTTTTTTCAGTGGAGCGCCCACCAGCGGTACTCCATCCAAAAAGCTGCGCACATTATCCTTGGCATCAAAATAGGCCGTGGTCGTGCGCAAATGAGTCAGATAGCGGGCAAGTGCACCGACATTTTTAGAAATGGACATCTTGTTGTCGTTCAGGATCACAAGAAGGTTGTCCAGCTGTTCAATGTTGTTCATGCCCTCGTAGACCATGCCGCCGGTAAAGGCACCATCGCCGATCACCGCGACCACAAGCCCTGCTTCATGATGCAGCTTTTTGGCCCACGCCATGCCGATCGCAAGCGAAAGCGCCGTGTTTCCGTGCCCGGCAATGAATGCATCGTGTTCACTCTCGTTCGGGTTCGGGAAACCGGAGATCCCGTCGAGCTGGCGCAGCTTATCAAACTGTCCGCGCCGACCCGTAAGGATCTTGTGTGTGTAGCACTGGTGACCGACATCAAACACGATTTTGTCCTGTGGTGTATCCAGAACACGGTGCAGCGCAACGGTAAGCTCTACCACGCCAAGGTTTGAGGCAAGATGGCCGCCCGTCTTGGAAATATTCTCCAGCAGAAACTGGCGGATCTCCGCGCACAGCTGTTTCACCTGCTGTTCATTCAGTTGCTTTAAATCTCTGGGCTGATTGATGCTGTCCAGCAGCAATGCTCCCATAAATCACACGTCCTTCAAATGAAGATTTTCTGTTGCTGCAGTGCGTTCCTGCGTGAAAAAAGAATGTCTCAAGCCAGCGGATACAGGAAGCCGACGGCTGCGCCGACCAGTACGCCTGCCACGACCTGCAGCGGCGTATGGCCGACCATCTCCTTCAGATGCATGTTCTGCAGGAAAGGAGCATTCTTCTCGCTCACTTCGATCCACTGATCGATCATCTGGTTCAGGACCTTGGCCTGCTCGCCAGTCTCATGCCGCACGCCCATGGCATCGTGCATGGTAATGATTGCCACCACGCTTGCCACTGCAAAAATGGCAGAGTCAACACCCACACAGCGTCCGGTTGCAATGACCATGGCACAGACCGTTGCGCTGTGGGCACTGGGCATACCGCCATCACCCCACATGCGTTCCAACTGGAACTTGCCCAGCAGGATAAAATTGATGATGGTTTTAAGCACCTGCGCCACAAGCCAGCCGAGCAGTGAAACCGTAAGGATCTGATTGAAAGACAGGATGTTTTGAATAAGCTGCATAATCTTTTTCCTTTATTCTGTATGGATTATTTTTAGTTTTTACGCACAAGAAGCTGCTGCGCAAGCTGTTCCAGAAACGCAGCTTTTTCGCCAAAATTCCGGTGCAGTTCCGTGCAGGTCTCCTGATTCAGGTCATGTGCAAGCTTCATGGCACCTTCCGCACCATAAAGGGTCACAAAGGTAGTCTTTCCATTTTCGCTGTCGCTGCCAATGGGCTTGCCCAGCTGTTCCGGTGTGCTGGTAACATCCAGCACATCGTCCACGATCTGAAAAACAAGACCCAGACCATAAGCATACTGTTCCAGCGCTCTGCACTGTGCTTCATCCGCTTTGGCCGCAGCCGCACCCATCTGGATGGCTGCATTGATCAGCGCACCCGTTTTATTGCGGTGAATCAGCCGAAGCTGGTCTTCTGTTGCGGCCAACGCTTCGTATTTCAGATCCAGTTCCTGCCCATAGACCATGCCGCGGCTGCCAGCGCCTGCACCCAGTGCCCGCGCTGCCTGTACACAGACAGACGCATCTGCCGGGGCATTGGCGACTGTCTCAAATGCTTCTGTCAGCAGCACATCACCGGCCAGCATGGCAGTTGCTTCGCTAAACGCCTTGTGGCAGGAAGGACGGCCGCGGCGCAGATCATCATTGTCCATGCAGGGCAGGTCATCGTGAATGAGCGAATAGCAGTGCAGCATTTCTACAGCAGCTGCAAACTGCTGTGCCGCCTGCATACTGCCGCCCAGCATATCGCAGACGCTGAGAACAAGAACTGCACGGATCCGTTTGCCGCCGCCCATCAGGCTGTAGCGTGCCGCACGGCACACCTCGGATTCTTCCGGCAGAAAACGGCCGCAGGCCTTTTCCAGCGCGGCCATTGCCTGCGCCAGATAATTCTGATACTGCTCCTGATAGTCCATTAGCTTTCCTCCTGCACTGTGCCCGCAAGCTTTGCGTCGATCTCGTCGATCTGCAGCGATGTTTTTTCCAGTGCAGCATGGCAGTACTCCATCAGAGAAGCGGCCTCTGCATACAGTTTGACCGAATCTGCAAGGGTCGTATCCTCGCTCTGCATCTGTGCAAGGAGCGTATTCAGCCGTTCCATGCCTTCCTCAAAACTTTTGGGTGTTCTCATTGATCTCCTCCACCGCTTCCACCCTGCACTTTGCACGGCGGGAAGCGCTGCGAACATAGATTGTTTTTTCCGGCTGCAGATCATCTGCATTTAAAATAGTGCCGTTGGCTGCTGTGACCATCGTGTAGCCGCGCGCCAGCACCTTGTATGGATCCAGCGATCCAGTAAGTGCTGCCGCATGACCCAGCTGCAATTCTGCAGAATGCAGGCGTTTCTGCATCTGCTGACGGATGGCATCCTGCACCTGCTGCAGCTGACCCTGACTTTTTTGCCAGTTTCGGCGTGCAAGGCCCTGCTCCAACACAAAGTTGTATTGTTCCAGACCATTATAGCATAAATCAAAACGTTTTTGCATATTTTTGCGAATATTTTGCTGCAAATCCAGCAATATCCGCTCCTGCTCTGCCCGATCCGGTACGGCCAGCTCTGCTGCAGCCGAAGGTGTGGGGGCACGGCAGTCTGCCACAAAATCCAGAATGGTATAGTCGATCTCGTGGCCGATTGCGCTGATCAGTGGTTTTTTGCAGCGGTATGCAGCCCGGGCGATCATCTCTGCGTTAAAGACCCACAGGTCTTCCCGGCTGCCGCCTCCGCGTGCAACGATGATCTCGTCCACCTCTTTGCGCTGATCCAGCTTTTTGATGGCATCGGCCACCTGCTGCGCGGCTTCAAACCCCTGCACTGTCACCGGACACAGCAGCAGCCGTACCGATGGCCAGCGCCGTGTGAGCACATTGCGGATGTCCTGCAGGGCAGCTCCCGTCTTGCTGGTAACAACACCGATGCATTTAGGAAATTCCGGCAGCGGCTTTTTGTGCTCCGGTGCAAACAGGCCCTCCTGCTCCAGTTTCGCCTTGAGCTGTTCCAACGCCAGCTGTGCGGCACCAATGCCATCCGGGAACATATCGTTCACGTACAGCTGAAATGCGCCGTCGCGCTCATAAAGGGTAGCGCGGCAGCGCACGACTACACGCATTCCCTCTTCCGGGCGGAAAGCAAGGCGGCGTGCATCAGTGCGGAACATTACCGCTTTGACGCTGCAGACATCATCCCGCAGAGAAAAATAGCAGTGCCCGCTGCGCGCATTCTGTACAAAATTTGCAATCTCGCCGCGCAGGGCAAGGTCAAACAAAGCATCGTTGGCATCCAGCAGCGTTTTTACATAACGGTTGAGTGCTGAAACGGTAATCACTTCAGCCATAATCCGGCCTCCCGCGCTGCCAGGATCGAAACACCGATGGCATTATCGCTGGAATACTGTCCCGGCACAAAGTAGACCTGCGGCAGACGTTTCTGCACCCATGCACGGATGATATCGCTGCTCATCACTCCGCCAGCACATACCACCGGCAGGCCGGGGTATTCCTTCTGTGCAGCTTTGGTCATTTTTACCACTGTATCCGCCACACAGAGCAGGCAGTACTTGCACACATATTCCGGCGTTTTGCCTGCGGCAAGCAGGGCATTGCACTGGTTTTCCAGCCCGGAAAGGCTGCATTGCATCCCCTTCACGCTGGATTTTGGCTTGATCTCCTCAGTGCACTGTGCAGCCAGACGGGAAACCTCGGCACCCGCCGGGAAGCCAAAGCCAAGCCTGACCCCCACACGGTCCACAGCCTGTCCGGCATAAAGGTCTGTGCTGGTGCCAAGCGTTGTGATCCGGCGCACCTGATCGCAGAGCAGCAGGTCCGTGGTGCCGCCGGAAATATGGAACAGCAGAACTTTTTCAGCAAACAGCTGTTCCCCCTTAGCTGCAAACAGCGCTGCGGCAGCGTGACCCTGCTGATGGGTCGTCAGCACAAGTGGGATCCCTTTTGCATGTGCAAAGGCCGTTGCAGCATTGACACCTGCAAGAAAGCAAGGCATATAGCTGCCTTCTACCGGGCGGGGCTTTTGCGATACGCCCACAGCATCGATCTGCGTCAGATCAAATTCCTGCGCCAGTTCCTGCATCATCTCCGGCAGCGCGACCGTATGATGAAACAGTGCATCGCTTTGCCGCAGGCCCAGCTGGCCCGCTTTTACCGGCAAAAAGCGCTTCTTTGCGCAAACAACCTCTCCAGCTGTATCAAACACTGCCAGAGAGGTTGCATAGTTGCTTGTATCAATGCCAAGCGTATAACGGCTCACTGTTCGGCCTGCTCCGCGTCCAGACCGTGATCCCGGGCCACTGCGCCAAGCAGACCGTTCACGAACTGGTAATCTTCGTCCGCACCATACTTTTTCGTCAGTTCCACCGCCTCGTTGATGGCAACACCGGGCTTATTCTCGCCGCCAAACAGCATCTCGGCAACTGCCAGACGCAGGATGGTCAGGCTGACACGAGGCAGGCGCTCCATGGTCCAGTTGCGCAGATGTGCACGGATCTCATCATCCACCTCGGCAGAATGATCGTAGTATGCGTTCAGCAGATGCTTGCTGAAACCATCCACAGGGTGCTCTTCATCGTTTTCTTCATGGCTGGTAATGGCCTCTGCCAGCGGGATATCACCAAAGGTCTGCGAAAATGCCAGCAAAAATGCATTCTCGCGTGCTTCTCTACGGGGCAAAATATTTTCCATAATGTTCCTCTCGCAGCACGAAGCCTCTCCGGCCAGAGCACAGAGAGGATCGGCTTCCAATTCTGAATTTTATTTTACTTCTCTGCTGCAGTGGTTTCTGCAAGGCCGGCAATCACCAGATTGACGCGGCTCACAGTGACATTGGTCATGTTCTGCACAGCGTTCTTCACGTTTTCCTGCACCTTTTCGGCCACAGCAGGAATGCGTGCGCCAAAGCTCATCATCAGGTTCAGAGTGATGTTTGCGGTACCATCCCGCATTTCCACCACGACCGGAGACTGGATGCTGGATGCTTCCAGCAGATCCTTGAGCTTTTTATTTTGTCTGCCGCAGGAAACCTCGGCAACGCCGTCAATTTCCAATGCTGCGCAGCGTGCGATCTTGCCAATGACTTCGGTGGAGATCTGAAGGCTGCCGCCCCGAAGATCTGTATTCTGAAAATCCATTGTGTTGTCCTCCATTCAAAAGCGGGCACAGCCTGCTTTTTCTTGTTTGAAATGGTCCTGCCTGAAACGATCAATGCCATACGCAGGACAACATCATTCTTTATTGATAGAGTTATTATACCATCAAAGCGGGTGCGATTTCAATACTTGTTTCGGAAAACTCTGCCGCACCTTCTTATTTGACCTCCACCACCGTGATGTTCTGGGCAGTCACAGTGCTTTTGTTCAGCACCACATCCCGGATCTGTGCCACCTGTGCCGCTGTGAGCGGTTCACCGGAGGTCATCACGGTAAGGTCTGCCCGGCCGGACTGCAAAAAGCACAGGCAGTCTGCAAAACCTTTGGCTTTGATCAGCGTTTCGATCTCATTCTCCGCATTCAGATCTTCCAGATTTGCGGTCATCTGGGCGGTATATTCCTTCTTTTCCTCTGCGGAAAGCGACGAGGATTTCATCGTTTTCTTGATGGAATCCATCGCCTCATCGTGGGCCTTCTGTCGCTTAAGCCGAGCCTGCTCAAAAAACTTTGCACCGCTGTCACTGGCAACGCTTACAAGCTGCGCTTCACCATAGTTTTTGTTGGCGCTGGACACCGCTTCGGCCTCTGTGGGCAGCTCATCCAGAACCGTCTGCGCCTGTACCGGGACATCCTCAGCCTCTGCCGCGACCATTGCAGCATTGTCCGGCAGTTCCGTGGGCACATCGCTGCGGGCGTACTGCCAGTTCAAGTATACGGCGATCACCAGTGCGGCAGCCAATGTAACAGCTGTGGCCCTGCGGGTATTTCTGGAAAGTGCTCTCATAAATCGTTCCTCCTTATAAAAGCTGCAGGGTCTCAGCCCTTGCGCTGTTCCACACAAATGCGGTTGGATGGCAGATCCAGCAGTGCGCTTACCAGTTCGGTGATCCGGGCAGCAACGCGGATGTCTCCGCCGCCCTCGCACAGCACGGCCACACCGCACACCTGCGGCAGACATACCGTTTCGGTCAGGGCTGAACCATCTTCCAGCAGGACATGGGTCTGCTGGGACTGCATTTCTCCGGACTGTGTATCCAGCGCATAAATGGCTTCTTCCCCAGTCTCCAGCGTGACCATCACGGTCGTTTTGCCCGCACCGCTCATCTGTGAGATCAGATGTTCCAGCCGGTTCTCCAGCTGTGCCTGATATTCCGTGCTGCTCTGGGCAGACTTTGTGTTTTTTGTGCTGCCCGCTGCCGTGTTCTGCGGAAAAAGTTCCGACAGCAGGATCAACAGCATTGCCAGAATGCCTACTGCCGCAGCAAGCCTTGCTCTGCCCTGTTTCCCTTTACATTTCCGGGCAAAATCTTTCACGGAATCTCCGAACGAAATGCCCCCTGCTTCTTTCATTCGGTGTCCTCCTGTACTTCCAGTATCGGTGCCATGCCAAGCTCCTGCTGCAGATATGCCGCGATCCGGCTCTGCTCTGCGGATGTGCACGCCGCCGGGAGGATCACAAGCACCTTTTCTGCCCGAACGGTCTGTTCTGTCCGGGTCAGTGTGATCTCCAGTTTCACCTTTGTACCAAAGCGCCGCTCACACTCTGCGCAAAGATCCGCTTCCAGCCGTTCCTGCGTTCCCTGCAAGAGCGATGTCTCCGTACTCTGGATGCTGACCGCTGCCGGAGCAGCCGCCGCTGCACTTTTCAGTTCCAGCTTCATCTGCGGGGCCAGCCGGAACAGGATCACTAGAATATATAGCCCGGCAACGGCTTTTATGCATCTGCCCGCCCAGCCTGCGCCCGCCAACAGCGTCGTGATCTCCGCACAGATACAGGCAATGCAGAACGCCGATGCCGCCGTCTGAAATGCGTGCATTTCCTATCCGCCTCCCGTCATCATCAGAAGCCCCACGCCTACCGTCAGCAGTTCAAAAAACAGTGCCGTTACTGCTGCCATGCATTTTACCGCTTCGGCCATGCAGTCAAACAGCGCCTGACAGCGCCGGTTCTCCGCAAGGCCGCACAGAAGCCTGCATCCTGCAAGGAATAGCAAATGGAGCAGAAGCTGCAGATACAGTGGCAGAAATTCGGCCCCGATCACGGCAAGTGCCGCAAAACCCAGACTGCTTTTGAGCAGCTGCATTCCGGCAAGAAATACTTCTGCCGTATCGCTCAGAGCCTGCCCGATCACCGGCACGCCGCCGGTAAGCAGCTGGCCCAACCGCAGTGCAGAACGGTCCAGCTGAACTGTTACCGCTCTTTGCAGCCCTAACAGCACTGCAAAAATCCGCCCAGCCCAGACAAGCCCCCTGCGCAGCAAAGCGCCCATGGCACGGCACGTTTCCGAAAGCCCCTGCTGGGTGCTGATGCAGCACGCCATGCTTACCGCAAGGTAGCTCTGCAGCAGCGGACTGACCACAAGCACCGTACCCTGTGCCAGAAAGCACAGTCCGGTCAGCAGCAGACCGCTTGCCGCTGTGCTGGCATTCACCTCTCCACCGGCAGCGAGCACACCGCTGTACACCGGAAGAAAACCCAGAAGGTAGTTTTTCCACCCCTCCATCCGCTCACAGATCAGCTGTGCAAGGCTGATCAGATCTCCCCACAAAAGAGTGCCGCAGCCCACAGCCGCAGCCAGCTCCAACAAGGCGCTGTCGGCTGCTCCTCCCACCAGAAATGAAAGCACGATCAGCAACAGTAAAAACAGCAGAACATCCGCATAGCAGTGTGCCATCTGCCGGATCATCTCTGCCGGTGATCCCGGCAGGAGCGCGAGCAGAGATTTGAGCGGATCTTTGGCAAAGGACTCTGCACTTTGCGGAGCTTTTTCCAGATAAGGCTGCCAAAGCTCCTGTCCGGGCAGGCCCTGCAGCTGTGCCGCAGCGGCATCAGGTGCAAAAGCCAGAAAGCATACTGTGCACAATACAAATGCTGCCGCTTTTTGCAGGAATTTTTTTATCATGCGGCAAGCCCCCAGATCTTCTGGCAGATCTCTTCCAGCAGAGGAAATGCTGCCGCCAGAACCAAACATCGGCCCGCAAACCCGGCGCACCATGCCAAGGTATCCGCACCAGCTTCTTCGCACAGGGTCCGCGCGTAATCGGTCAGCAGCAAAATTCCGGCACAGCGCAGCAGGCAGGCAAATGCAGGCCCGTCCACCCGGCGGCTGAAAGCCAGTACATTCCGAAGCAGCTCCTGCACCGCCACTCCAAGCTGCAGCAGCACAAACAATGCTGCGCCAACGGACAGCAGAAACGCATAGGCCGGTGCATCCTTCCGCAGCAGAAGCTGCGCCGCTGCAAAGACGACCACTGCCCCCAGAATGGAAAAAGATGTACTCATAGTGCAAACAGCGACTTGATGGTAACGAACAGTGCGCTGATCTGCTTGACAAGGATGGAAAGCACTACCACAAGACCCGCAAGGGTCGTCATCATGGCCTGATCCTCCCGGCCGGAACGGATCAGCAGCTGGTTCAGGACGGCCACGATAATACCGATCGCTGCAATTTTGAACACAAGGTCGATCTCCAAGTTTTCGTCCTCCTGCCACTACAAAAGAATCAGTGCTGCCACCGCGCCGGCTGCAAGGCCAAGCCTGCACGGTAAGCCTTGCCCGGATGCCGCTTTCTGCTGCGCCTGGTGCAGAAATGCTTCAAAACGGGCAGAGTAATAATCCAGTCGTTCGCATTCCTGTGCCGCTTCGCTTTGGCCAAAGCCGGCAAAGCACTGCTCAAAGCAAAGGCGTTCCGCATCATCAAATCTTTCCGGTGCCGGAATTTCCTGCAGTTTTGGTGCTGCATCGCTTTCCAGCAGCTTTTCCTGCACGAGACACCGCTGCAGCTGTTCCAGATCCAGCCTGCGGTAAGCAATCTCCTGCCGGATGCGCTGCAACAGCTCCACGGTGCGCTGCAGCTGCAGGATATGCTGCTCTGTTCTGACCTGAAATGCCGAACCGGTCAGCCACCCGCACAGCAGGAGCAGTGCAGCCGCTGCCCAATGAAAAAGCCGCATCATACCGTGCAGACCTGCCGGACTTTTCCCGGCGCTGTGCAGCCGTGCAGCAGTACAAATACACGCAGCATTCCATGCCGCTGCAGCGCCTGCACCTGCGGCCGCCGGGCGGCTTCTTCCACGCTTGCGGCATGGACGCTTGCAACAAAGTCCACCCCGCTGTAAAAGCCCTGTTCCAGCGCTGCAGTTTCGGCAAGCGTGCCCAGCTCGTCCAACAAAATAATCTGCGGCGAAAGCGTGCGCAGTGCCATCTGCACAGCCCGTTCCTTAGGGATGCCGGACAGCAGATCCAGCGGCGGCATCTTCTCGGAATCACCCGGCGGAAAGATCTCGCAGCGCTCGTCCACCACGCAGGCTCGCCGCTGCATCCCGGCCAGTTCTCGTGCGATCTGACGCAGCAGCGTCGTCTTGCCGCTGTCCGGCTCGCCGACCAAAAGCATCCCAATAAAATGCTTTTTCAGTTGCACCAGAAGTTCGTCCGGCAGCTGTACCGGAACCGCCCTTGCAATGCGCAGGTTCAACCCCTGCACCTGCTGCAGAACCGTCTGGCCGTCGCGATCCACATAGCGTCCTGCCACACCCACCCGGCAGCCGGAGGGTGTGGTCAGAAATCCATGCGCAAGCTCCGTCTGGTGTGCATGTACCGCGCCGCCGCACAGGGTGTGAAAGATCTCTTCGATCTGAAACTGATCCAATACACACTCCCTCAGCTGCAGCGGGCACTCCGGCAGGTCCTGCAGCGGGAGCTGCCGACCCGACAGTGTAACAAAAGCACCACAGCCTGTCCGGAACCGAAGTTCATGGATCTGCGCTGCCGTCTGTGCTGGCAGCTGTCCCAATGGCCCGGCCAGCCATGAGGGAAGCAGGCGTATCGCCCGATAATACTCATCCACACTGTCCTCTCCTTTTTCAGGCTCATTGCCTGCTATGAGTATATGCCTGTCCCTGCCGGATAGAACCTGCGGACATAAAAATATCCCCGCAGCACAAAACTGCGGGGATATCCATTGGAGCGGTTTTATCAGATGTTTTCGTCGCTGATCATTGCCAGAAATTCTGCCTCGGTCAGCACCGGGATGCCAAGCGCCTGCGCCTTGGTCAGTTTGGAGCCTGCTGCCGTGCCTGCCACGACATAGGCCGTTTTCTTTGAAACAGAACCGCTGGCCTTACCACCGTTTTTCACGATCAGTGCTTCCGCCTCATTGCGGGAAAGAGTTTCCAGCGTGCCGGTGACCACCAGCGTTTTCCCTGCCAGCTTATCACCTTTCGGTTCGCCCTTCCACTGCATATTCAATCCGGCATCGGCCAGACGATGGACAAGGTCGGTCGTTCCCTCTTTTGCAAAGAATTCCACGACGCTCTGCGCCATTACGCCGCCAAACCCATCGATCTCGCTGATCTGCTCTGCACTTGCTTCCCGGACAGCCTGCAGCGTACCGAAATGCTCTGCCAGCAGGGCTGCAGCTTTATCGCCAATGTTGCGGATGCCAAAGCCGAACAGGAGCTTATCCAGATTGTTCTGCTTGGAAGCCTCGATGGCGTTCAGCAGGTTATCGGCGCTCTTCTCCTTGAACTTATCCAGCGTCAGCAGCTGTTCCCGTGTCAGCGTGTAGATATCCGCTGCGGAGTGCACCATGTCCTTCTCCACCAGCTGGGTGGCAACTGCTGTGCCAAGGCCCTCGATATCCATTGCATCGCGGGAAGCAAAATGGATGATATTGCGCAGTGCCTGTGCCGGGCACTCGGGGTTAACACAGCGCAGAGCTGCTTCATCCTCCAGATGAACGACTGGCGCACCGCAGGAGGAGCAGACCGTGGGCATCTCATAGGGCTGTGCATCCTCTGCGTGATTGGTAACACCGATCACTTCCGGGATGATATCACCCGCCTTGCGCACCTGAATGGTATCGCCGATGCAAAGGCCGAACTGATGGATAAAATCCTCATTGTGCAGGGTCGCGCGGGCAACGGTAGTACCCGCCAGAAAGACAGGGTCAAAGCAGGCCGTCGGGGTAAGAACACCGGTGCGGCCAACTGCGACCTCAATGCTGCGCAGCGTTGTCTCCTTTACCTCTGGCGGATACTTAAACGCAATTGCCCAGCGTGGGAATTTGTTGGTGGAACCCATCAAATCGCGCTGTGCAAAATCGTTCAGCTTGATTACTGCACCATCCATATCAAAATCCAGTTTGGCACGGTTCTGGCCGATCTGCTCGATCTCGGCAATGGCCTGCTCAATGTCATGCACGATATGATAGCGCGGCGAGACCGGCAGGCCAAGGCTCTTGAGGTAATCCAGGCTTTCGGCATGTTTGGTAAGCGTTTTGCCGCGGATCTGCTGCACATTGAAAACAAAGATAGAAAGGCCCCGGCTTCCGGTGATCTTTGCATCCTTCTGGCGCAGCGAACCGGCAGCCGCATTGCGCGGATTTTTAAAGGGCGCTGCGCCCTGCAGCTCCTGCTCTGCACACAGCTTCTGGAACGCGCCATGCGGCATATATACTTCACCGCGCACTTCCAGAAATTCAGGTGCATCCTTCAACTTTTTGGGAATGCTGCGAATGGCGCGGACATTGGCAGTCACGTCCTCGCCCACCACGCCATCGCCGCGGGTAGAGGCACGAACCAGCTCACCGTTTTCGTATTCCAGACTGCAGGAAAGGCCATCGATCTTGATCTCCACCACATACTCCGGCTCTATGCCGGCTTCCCGCACGCGGCGGTCAAAATCCCGCAGCTCATCATACGAAAATGCATCCAGCAGGCTTTCCATTTTTACCGCATGGGTCACCTTGGGCAGCTTGCTGCTGGCCGTGCCGCCTACCTTCTGGGTAGGCGACGATGCCGTGACCAGCTGCGGAAACTGCGCTTCCAATTCTTTCAGTTCCCGGGTCAGAGCATCATACTCAAAATCTTCAAGCTCCGGGGCATCCTGGTCATAGTAAAGCCGATTGTTTTTCTCGATCACAGCGCGCAATTCTTCCACGCGCTTTTTTGCCTGTTCCAACTCCAAAAGTTCCACTCTCCCGCTATCCGGTTTCTCCCGCGCTGCCGTCCGGCACTACCGCCTGAAAATGCATCGCAGAAAACTATTTTGATTATAACACATCCAGCCGCGCTCTGCAAAGAGAAAGCGGATACAATTTGTATAAGTGCTTTGAAATCCGCATGTGTAATCGTTTTCAATCATCACTGCAAATTGATTTAAAATCAACACGTGGAGATACTCTTTGTTTATTATTTTGATAAAGCAACGTCTTATCGTGTGATTTCTCCACATCCATGACGAGTGAATCGTCCCGTGGTATCGTTAAGTCACCAGCCAAAACACACACAGAAAGGGCAACGCATTCGTCGTGAATGCTTTAGGCCTTGTCCCCCCCGGCATCGTCCTCATGATGGTCGTGTTCAGTTCGTCACCACGGCAAAGAAAGCCGGTGTGGATGAGCATGTCATTAAAAAGATTGTCGGCCACTGTATTGATGATGTTGCCGAAAAGTCGTATACTAAAAGAGGCATTGAGTGGATTCGTCATTTCATGCAATGCATCGTACCATCCTAGATTTTGTACTATTATTTTAGGAGAAAAGCTGTTCCGATTTGTGAATTAAGTATCATACCGTTTCAAGAGGAGATCAAGCCGCCATGGATTGGGAAACATTAAGATCAAGCTGTCTTGCCTGCACCCGCTGCGAGCTGTGCAAGACCCGCACCAATGTGGTGTTCGGTCAGGGTGTGGAAGATGCCGAAGTTCTGTTTGTGGGCGAAGGCCCCGGCCAGAATGAGGATGAGCAGGGTCTGCCCTTTGTGGGGCGCAGCGGCCAGCTGCTGGACAAATATCTGTTTGCCATCGACCTTGACCGCACGAAGAACTGCTATATTGCAAACATCGTCAAGTGCCGCCCGCCGCAGAACCGTGACCCCCAGCCTGCTGAGAGCGAAGCCTGTATGCCCTGGCTGCGGGAGCAGTTCCGCCTGCTGAAGCCAAAGATCGTGGTCTGCCTTGGCCGCATTGCCGCCCAGCGGATGATCCGAAAGGATTTCTCCGTGACCAAGGAGCATGGCCAGCTGTACGAAAAGGGCGGCATCCTGTTCATGGGTACCTTCCACCCTGCCGCTCTGCTGCGCAGCCCGCAGAACAAGCCTGCAGCCTTTGCTGATTTTACTGCCCTGCGGGACAACATTGAAACGGTGTGCAAACATACCTATCATAAAGACTGAATCATTCCCGCTGCAAGAACCAAACACCTTCCTTTTGCATACTCTAAAACAAAAAGAGAGGTGTTCGATTATGGAAACTGCACGACATGATTCCATTGATTTCTTTCTGGGTGCCACAACGCCTGCCGGTTTCAAGGGCTATTTTGAACCGCTGCGCCACGAACCCGGCATGCAGATGTACCTGATCAAAAGCGGGCCGGGCTGCGGCAAATCCACCCTGATGAAGCGGCTTGCCCGTGCTGCCGAACAGCGCGGCGAACTGACGCAGCGCATCCACTGTGCCAGCGACCCAGACAGTCTGGACGGCGTGATCCTGCCCGGGCAGCACAGGGCCATCGTGGATGCCACTGCGCCCCATGTGGTGGAGCCGGATGCTCCCGGTGCGGACGAAGTGGTGGTGAGTTTGTACCACACCATCGATGCAGAAAAGCTGCACCAGTGCACCGATGAGGTCAAGGCGCTGTTTGCCCGCAACGCCCTGCTGCGCAGCCGCGCTGCACGATATATTGCATCGGCAGGCAGCCTTTTGCTGGACAGCCGCCGCGCCGAAGCCTGCAGCGCCAATTTCGACAAGGTGCGCCGTTATGTCAAACGGCTGTGCACCCGGGTGATGCCGCGCACGGAAGGCATTGGCAGCGAAGAGCTGCGCCTGCTTTCCGCCGTCACCCCCAAGGGTGAAATGTTTTATCAGGGCACTGCACAGGCATTGGCGGATAAGTTTATCGTGTTCCGGGATGACTACGGCGCGGTGTCCCGCCTGCTGCTGGAGCTGATTCGTGCCGAAGCCCTGACGCGGGGCTACCACATTATTACCTGTCCATGCGCCATGCACCCGGAGGATAAGATCGACCATATCCTGATCCCGGAGCTGAAGCTTGCCTTCCTGACGGATAATCGCTGGCATCCGGTGCATCTGCCCAGTGTGCAGGCTGTGCGGTGCACCCGCTTCCTTGACAGGGAAAATCTGGCAGCGTACCGGGCACGGCTGCGCTTTAACGAGCGTGCTGCCGCCGAACTGCTGGAACAGGCCAGTGCCCTGATGGCACAGGCCAAGAGCTGCCACGATGAGTTGGAGACCTATTACCGTGCAGCGGTGGATTTTGGCAAAGTGGATGAAGCGGCAGCAGAATGCATGGAGATGTTCGGCCTGAAATAATCAGTTTGTGTCGACGAACCTGGAGTTTCTCTGAAGACAGTCCGCTGGGGTGAGACCCTGTTGCCGTGAGGCAATCGGGCGGGCGATGGAATGGCCCGAATCGTGTCTGAAGAGAAATTACCGGTTCGTCAGTGTATCCCAAAAGCGGAGGTGAAATGCTTTGGCAACGGTTCATCTGCCCATCCGGCAGCTGGTGGAATTTCTGCTGCGGACCGGCAGCATTGACAGCCGGTTTACAGGGTTTGACCGTGCACTGGAAGGTGCCCACATCCACCGCAAATTGCAAAAAGCTGCCGGAGACGGCTATCAGGCTGAGGTATTTCTCTCCGTAGAGCGGCAGGCAGAGGACATCACTTTTACCCTTGAGGGCCGGGCTGACGGCATTTTTACCGATGAGACTGGCACGGTAGTCATTGATGAGATCAAGACCACCGCTGTGCCGCCGGAAGAGATCACTGAGGATATGAACCCCTGCCACTGGGCACAGGGCATGGTGTACGGTGCCATTTATGCCGCACAGCAAAGCCTGCCGGAACTGAACGTCCGGCTGACTTATTATCAGATAGACACCGATCAGATCATCCGCTTTATCCGCCGCTTTACGCAGCAGGAGCTGGATGAATTTCTTGACAAATTATTGTGCCAGTATGCTCCGTGGGCGCAGCGCCGGATAGAGTGGGATGTAAAGCGTACTCAGAGCCTTGCGGCACTGCAGTTCCCGTTTGCGCAATACCGGCCCGGACAGCGGGCTATGGCGGGCGAGATCTACCGCGCCTGCCGCGCTGGCAAGACCGCCGACTGCAAGGGCGGTACGCGGCTGTTCTGTCAGGCTCCTACCGGCATTGGCAAGACCATGAGCGCGCTTTTCCCCGCGCTGAAAGCCATGGGCGAAGGCAACGGAGAAAAGCTGTTCTATCTCACGGCCCGCAACACGACCCAGACTGCCGCCGAGGATGCCTTGACCCGGCTGCATACGGCCCAGCCAGAGCTTGCCCTGCGCAGTGTGACGCTGACCGCCAAGGAAAAGGTCTGCCTGCATCCGGACGCAGAGGGACATCCCGCCTGCCTGCCGGAGCTTTGTCCCTACGCCAACGGCTACTACGACCGCATCAAGGATGCACTGACAGCTCTGCTGGACGGTACCGGCAGCTTTGACCGCGCAGCGCTGGCCGGGGCGGCAAAGCGTTTTTCGGTGTGTCCCTTTGAACTGGGGCTAGACCTGAGCGAGTGGTGCGATGTGGTCATTGGGGATTACAATTACCTGTTCGATCCGGTGGTGCACCTGAAGCGGTTCTTTGATTCTTCCGGCGACTGGTTGTTTTTGGTCGATGAAGCACATAACCTGCCCGACAGAGCCAGAGCAATGTATTCTGCACGCTTTTGTAAAAGCAGCCTGACCGAGGCAAAACGCGCATTGGGCAAGGGCAAAAGTGCTTTAAAGACCGCTCTGACCAAAGCAGACAAAGCCCTGCTGGAAGCCCGGAAAGCCTGCATACAGCTTGCACCCCGGCACAGCAGCCAGACCGATGCCGCAGACCCGGCACAGACCAGTCTTTTGCCTGAAAACACTGTCCCCGCACTGGAACTGCCCGAACCGCTGTATGCACAGGACAGTACTGTATTTTTGCAGGAGCCGCCCTCTGCCCTGCTCAGTCCGCTGCGGGCCGTACAGGCACCTTTGCAGGACTGGCTGGAAGCGAACCCGGATGCCGAAGTACATGCACAGTTGCTGGAGCTTTATTTTGCTGTACAGGACATCACCCGTGCCGCCGAACGATACGACAGCCACTTTGTCACTCAGCTTACCGCGCGCGGCAGAGAGCTTGAATTGCAGCTGCTGTGTCTGGACCCGGCACCTTTTGTGGATGCCAGCCTTGCCGCAGGGCGCAGCGCAGCGCTGTTCAGTGCAACACTGGCTCCGCCCTCGTTCTACCGCAGTGTTCTGGGCTGCAGCGATGCACGTGCCGTCGCACTGGACAGTCCCTTCCCGGCTGAAAATCTGGGGCTGTATTGCCTGCCGAATATTTCTACCCGCTACCGCGACCGCGAAGCCAGCGTGCAGGCAGTTTCGGATGCACTGGCCCAGCTGGTGCAGGCCAGAACAGGAAACTACTTTGCCTTTTTCCCAAGCTACGCATATCTGCGGCAGGTACACGAAGATTTTGCAGCACGTTACCCGGGCATTCGCACCCTTGTGCAGGAAAGCCGTCTGGATGATGCCGCTCGGGCTGAATTTCTGGCTCAGTTTGTGCCGGACCCGGCCGAAACACTTCTGGGTTTTGGCGTGATGGGCGGCATCTTTGGTGAGGGAGTTGATCTTGCAGGCAGCCGCCTGATCGGGTGCGCCATTGTGGGTGTGGGCCTGCCGCAGGTAAATCCGCAGCAGGAAATGCTGCGCCGTTATTATGACGCACAGAACGGCTTTGGATTTGATTATGCCTACCGCTATCCCGGCATGAACAAGGTACTGCAGGCCGCAGGGCGCGTGATCCGCACGCCGGAAGACAGAGGTGCGGTGCTTTTGCTGGACGACCGGTTTGCCCAGCAGGAATACATCCGGCTGTTCCCTCCTCACTGGCGGCATATCCGCTATCTGCGCAGCTGCGAAGAACTGGCCGCTGCCCTGCAGGACTTCTGGAATAAATGAGACCCAAACAAAAAGGCACTGCCGCACCCAAAACAGGAGCGGCAGTGCCTTTGCTTCTTTTTTGTTTTATTTTGCTGCTTTCCGGTTCTGCTGCAGGCTATCCCACGAGGGCATTTCATTGCGCAGCTTTTCCCACATGGGCATTGCCGTGCCGGTCTGCCTGCGCAGAGCATCGAACGCTTCGTCCAGATACTTCATTTCGGACACTGCGTGCATGGCGTGATCCGAAACGCACAATCTGCCCAGCGGTGTTTTTGTCATGGTAAACACCATCGCTTCCATCTTACGGCGGGCCGATGTGCCGGGCTGGAAATTATCGGTGTTGTTGGCATCGTTCACCGGGATGCCCGCATCCTTGAGCATCAGGCAGGCTTCATAGGCGGCATCCAGAATGGCGCCGCGCTGCTGCTTGGTGGCCCGGTGCAGATCGCCGTTGCAGGCATAGCACACATAGCACGCCGGCAGAACGAATGCAATGTGGCACTTGAGCCATTCATCCATATCGCCATAGAAGGTCAGCTTGTATTTTGCACCGTCAAAGGCGGTCTTGAGCCGGGTTCGGAAGGTGCCAGAAAGCGGAGTTGTGGCACCGCCCACCGTCATGCCGGCACTGGCGTACACACTGACCACATGGTCGTGTTCACGGCGGCCTGCCGTGCCCTGAAAGCCGAATGCGATCTTATCCGCCGGGCGCTGCATGAATTCCAGCACCTGCTTTGCCTGCGGGTTGTTGCCCACAAACACAAAATACTGGCTCTTGTTGGCCTTGAGCACAGGAAGCACATCCGGCAGCTGGCCCGCCTGCACGACCACAAAGACGAGATCATAATAATCATCCGGGGCGAGAGTGTCCACGGTTTTGATCCGTTCCGTTGTGGTCTTGCGCTGCACCCAGTGGCGGATGACCAAACCCTTCTGGTCGATCATTTCCTTCCACTCTCCGCGTGCAAGCAGCGTGACAACGTTCTTTTTGTTCTGCATCAGCACATGGGCCAGCTCGCAGCCCAAAACGCCCGCACCGTAAACCAGAATCCTCATCCAGATACGCCTCCCTTATGTGTGTTAAGGTTTGCTTACTTTTTCAAAAACGAGAAAAAGCCTTTTTTCTCGTAAGGTGCACTGCTTACGCCCTTGACCTCATAGCCGGTTGCATTGATGGCATCCCGCAGCTTCTGCTCGTCCAGCGGCTGTTCCGAGTGGATCACCGTCTGGGCTTTTGCCTGCGAGGACGACACCCTTTTTACCTCCGGGAAGGCCTTGCGCACGGCTTCGTTGACATGGCTCTCGCACATGCCGCACATCATACCATCTACTTTTACGATCGTTTCAATCATTTTATTCCCCTCCAGATCTTCTGCGCGCATCAGCCCGTTGACGCAGAATCTGTTAGGTGGCGCTAACCGCAGCTTCAAACAAAACGCCGTCGGGAACTGCCCGGCAGCGGTGCGGAGCGGTTCCCTGTTCTGTGGTGGGTCTGCTCAGAAAATGCACGCATGATTTCTTGTCTTCATCATATCACACCAGTGGGCTAAATGCAAGATGAAAAATACCCCATCCCGGTTTTGCGCTTTTCACTCATGCACCCGGTATCCTGCTGCCGTGGTCAGTATTCAATGCCCTTCCGGGCGGAAATTCCCCTCTGGTAAGGGTGGCGGTGGCACTTCATCTCCGTGGCATAGTCGGCGGCATCCAGCATCCACTGCGGCGCAGCATGGGCAGTAAGCACGCATTCCTGCTCTGCCGGGCGTTCCAGCACAGCCTTTTGCAACAGGGCTTTATCCACCATATCCAGTTCCCATGCGCTGCCTGCTTCGTCCAAAATCAGCAGGTCGGCAGGGTCGGCCATGGCAGCTGTGAGGTTCGCATTCTGCAGCTGGCGGGTGGCTTCCTTTTCCGCTTCGTTCATCTGGAACACGAATTTCTGCCCCGCCTTGCCGCGGTACACCTTTGCACCCAGCTGTTCCAGCAGCGGCACCTCGCCGCTTTTGCCGCCTTTGAGGAACTGCAGGATCACCACCCGCTTTCCGCTGCCCATGGCCCGCAAAGCAAGGCCCATGGCAGCGGTGGTCTTGCCCTTGCCATCACCGTAATATAGATGTAACAGCCCTGTACGCTTCATGGTCATTTCTCCTTTTGTCTTTGCGTTTATGGTAACACAAACCCAGCAAAAAAGGAAGAGGAAGCACCCGAAGGCGCTTCCTCTTTCAAACAATGCGATATTTACTGATACAGAGGGAAATCCCGGGTCAGCTTCAGCACACGGTCACTGATCTCGTCCTTCTTCTCGTCGTAGTGCCAGATGCAATCGGCGATGCAGTCGGCGATCACCTTCATCTCGGCCACGCCCATGCCGCGGGTGGTAACAGCCGGGGTGCCCAGACGCACGCCAGAAGTCACGAACGGGCTGCGGGTCTCGCCAGGGACAGTGTTCTTATTGGCGGTGATGTGCACGCTGTCCAGACGTGCTTCCAGCTCCTTGCCGGTGCACTCCTCGTCACGCAGGTCGATCAGCATGAGGTGGTTGTCGGTGCCGCCGGATACCAGCTTGACACCGCGTGCCTGCAGCTCTGCTGCCAGAGCCTGTGCATTCTCCACGATCTTGCGGGCATATTCCTTGAACTCCGGCTTCAGTGCTTCACCAAAGCAGACAGCTTTTGCGGCGATCACATGCTCCAGCGGGCCGCCCTGGGTGCCGGGGAACACGGCAGAATTGATGCGCTTTGCAAGAATGGGATTGTTGGTCAGGATCAGACCGCCGCGGGGGCCGCGCAGGGTCTTGTGGGTGGTGGTGGTAACAACATCAGCATACGGCACAGGGCTCTGGTGATAGCCGCCTGCCACCAGACCGGCAATGTGGGCCATATCCACCATCAGATATGCACCATAGCCGTGGGCGATCTCAGCGATCTTCTCAAAATCGATGGCACGGGGATATGCAGATGCACCGGCCACGATCAGCTTGGGGCGCACCTTTTTAACCTGCTTTTCCAGCTCAGCATAGTCGATCACGCCGTCGGCATTGACACCGTAAGAGACAAAGTTATAGTTCTTGCCGGACATGTTCACCGGAGAACCGTGGGTCAGATGGCCGCCCTGAGACAGATCCATGCCCATGACAGTATCGCCCAGATCCAGCAGAGCAAAATAAACTGCCAGATTGGCCTGTGCACCGGAGTGGGGCTGAACATTGGCATATTTTGCGCCGAACAGCTTGCAGGCACGCTCGATGGCAATGTTCTCCACCTCGTCCACATAGACACAGCCGCCATAGTAGCGCTTGCCGGGCAGGCCCTCGGCGTACTTGTTGGTCAGGATGCTGCCCATTGCGGCCATGACGGCGGGAGAGACGATATTCTCACTGGCGATCAGTTCAATGTTCTGGCGCTGACGGTTCAGCTCGCGATCCATGGCTGCGGCCAGCTCCGGATCAACGGTATTGACCAGACCGATGGTGTCCATCATTTCATTGTACATAATATTCTACCCCTCTCAATTTCCGGAGAAAGCCCCGGATCTCTGGATCTCTTCAAGCCACCCTGCTCCGCGCACGAACCGAATTGCTTTCTTTTATCATAGCAGAAAGCTGCAGAATCTTCAACTTCCATTTTGCCAAAAGGCTTGCTTTTTTCGTCTGAAGTGTTTATTATACTTGTATAAAAATGCAGTGCCGTTTTTGTATATTTTTCAAGTCAGTCAACCTTCAGATGAAGCGAGGTGTTCTCTGGTGACGGTCAGTGAAGCAAAGCAGACCCAGCGCAAAGCGGGCCGTGCCGCACGCAAGGCTCTCGGCCCGGAAGAACGCAAGGCTGCAAATGCCGCTTTGTGCGCATTCCTCTGGCAGCTGGCTGCCGTGCAGAATGCACAGACCATCCTGCTGTACGCAGCGTTTGGTTCCGAAGCCGACCTTTCTGCCCTTGCGGAAAAGGCGCAGGCGCAAGGCAAAACGCTGGCCTATCCGGTGTGCGGCGAGGCGTATTCCCTTACAGCCGCTGTGCCCGGCCCGGACGGCTGGGAGATGGGACAGTACGGCATCCGCACCCCCATCCTGAGCCGGTCGGAGATTCTGCTGCCGGAAGCGCTGGATCTGGTCCTTGTACCCTGCACGGCTTTTGATGCAGACTGCTTCCGGGTCGGCATGGGCAAGGGCTATTACGACCGGTATCTTCCCCGCTGCAAAAACGCGGTGAAGATCGGCATTGCATTTGAGGCACAGCGGGTGGAACATGCTGCCGTAGACGAGCACGACCAGCGGCTGGATGCCTATGTAACAGAGAGGGGTATTTACAAATGGAAATGACTAAGCTGAGCTGTGAGAAATTTCTCGCAGAGCTGGCCAGCAAAGCCCCCACGCCGGGCGGCGGCGGAACGGCGGCGCTGGTGGGTGCTGCCGGTGTAGCGCTGGGCAATATGGTGGGCAACCTGACCACCGGCAAAAAGAAATATGCCGCCGTGGAAGCAGACATTCAGGCCCTGAACACAAAGGCCGATGCCCTGCGCAAAGAGCTGGAGGCGCTGGTGCAGGCCGATGCCGATGCCTTTGCGCCGCTGGCTGCGGCCTACGGCCTGCCCAAGGACACACCAGAGCAGGCTGCACACAAAGCCGCCGTGCTGGAAAAGGCGCTGGATGCCGCCTGTGCCGTGCCACTTGAGGTCATGGAAAAGTGCGCCGAGGGCATTGCTCTGGTGGAAGAATACGCCGCCAAGGGCAGCGTGATGGCCGTCTCGGACGCAGGCTGTGCAGCCGCTCTGTGCAAGGCAGCCTTGCAGGCCGCAAGCCTGAATGTGTTCATCAACACAAAGCTGATGGCAGACCGTGAGCGCGCTGCTGCGTTGGACGCAAAAACAGACAAACTGCTGGATGAATTTGTGTCGCGGGCAGACGCTGTTTTTGCATCCGTGACGAACAAATTGCGGAATAAGTGAGGAAAAGTATTATGGCAACGATTTTGAAGGGCGCACCCGTTGTAGCCGCTATGAACGAACGCAATGCGGCGCTGTGTGAGCAGCTCAAGGCAAAAGGCATCACTCCCACGCTGGCCGTGGTGCGTGTGGGTGAGCGGGAGGACGACCTCTCCTACGAGCGCGGCGTGATCGCCCGCTGCGGCAAGGTGGGTGTGGAGGTAAAGCAGTTTCTTCTGCCCGCCGATGCTTCGCAGGACGATCTGCTGAAGGTGATCGCCGAGGTGAACGCAGAGGATACCATCCACGGATGCCTGCTGTTCCGTCCGCTGCCCAAGCAGTTCAATGACCGCACTGTGCGTGCGGCGCTGGCTCCGGAAAAGGACATTGACGGCATCACGGACGATTCTCTGGCCGGTGTGTTCACTAATACCGATCTCGGCTATGCTCCCTGCACCGCGCAGGCCTGCCTTGAAATCCTGAAGTATTACAACATTCCGCTTTCCGGCAGGCGCGCTGTCGTAGTGGGCCGCAGCCTTGTGGTAGGCAAGCCCGCAGCCATGATGCTGGACCGCGAGAACGCCACCGTGACCATCTGCAATTCCCGCACGCAGAACCTGCCCGCCATCTGCAAGGAAGCAGATGTGGTAGTAGTGGCCATGGGCAAGATGGGTGCCGTGGGTGCCGACTGCCTGCGTGAGGGCCAGACCGTGGTAGACGTGGGCATCCATGTGAACGAAAAGGGCAAGCTGTGCGGTGACGTAAAGTTCAGCGAAGCAGAGCCGGTAGTGGATGCCATCACGCCGGTACCCGGCGGTGTGGGCACTGTGACCACCTCGGTGCTGGTGGGCCATGTCGTGCAGGCTGCAGCAAAAAAGGCCGGGCTGTAACGAATGATAGAACTATAAAATAAAAGACGCTTGATACACTGCTGTATGCTTCCCTGCCGGGAAAACATATTCAGACAAGACCAAGCGTCTTTTTTGATTGCTATATTTTAGCCGCGGACAATGAGCAGCAGCAAAGCCGAAGCCACACACTGCATGATCAGCCAGCGGGCCACCACCTGCTCGTCGCTCCAGCCCTTATTCTTGCGGGCGTGGTCGTGCAAAGGGGTGCGGGTGTTCTTGAGGATGGAAATGTGCAAAAAGCGCTTCAGGCTGATCTTCAGGATGCCCAGACTGCCATCCACGATGAACACGATAGCTGCCAGCAGGAAGGCAAACGGATGGCCGCACTTAAGGGACAGCATTGCGATAAAGAAGCCCATTGCGCGGCTGCCGGCATCGCCCATCAGCAGGCTGGACGGCTTTGCGTTGGACCACAGATAGGCCAGCAGCGCACCCATGAACACAACGCCTGCGGTGCCGTACTCGGCCAGCTCTGTTTTATAGGCCAGCAGGTAGGTGCCGATGGTCACCACTGCAACACTTGCCGAAAGGCCGTCCACGCCGTCGGTGCAGTTGACCACATTGATGCTGGTCCAGATCAGAATAACGATCAGCAGCAGGTACACAGCATACGGCAGAGTGAAACTCCACTGCAGGAAATTCACACCGCAGCCGTTGAAGTTGAGGTAGGTCACACCTGCAACAATGGCAATGGCAAAATCAATGATACCCTTTTTATACTCGTTCCATGCAGTTTCAGCAGCATCGTCAAAGTAGCCGGACAGCATGGATGCAATGAGCAGGATGGTGTAGATGACGTATTCCACCTTGAACGGCAGGAATGCCAGCGATACCAGTGCGATGCACAGCACGAAGATCAGGCCGGAACCACGGGCCTTACCCTTGGAAAGCGCACCGTTCACCGCAAACTCGCGGCCATGGTCGTGCGGAAGCTTATCGTGAAAAACGGAGTCCATCAAAGCCGTAAGGGCAAACGCCAGCAGGAATGCCAGAGCATCGACACCGCGCTGTCCTACGACCGAAAGCAGTAATTCGATCATATTCAAAGTTCCTCTTTCTTTTATGTTTGTGAGAGAAGTGTATCACGCTATCCATAAAAAATCAATCATTCCCGGAGAAAAATCCACGTTTGATTGACTTTCTGCAGCACCGCACTTATAATAGTATATCAGTCTGTCGAAAAAGTTTTTGTTTCTATAAAAGGAGAACTCATGTCCATCTCTCTTGAGCAGCTTTCGGCGCAGATGCGCCGGGGCGAACAGGTGCCGCTGCGGCACACCATGCAGGTGGTGCTCACACTGAGCATCCCATCCATCCTGCAGCAGATCGTGGTAACTGCGGTGGAGTACATCGACGCAGCCATGGTGGGGCATATCGGTGCATCTGCTACGGCATCCATTGGCATCGTCAGTTCCAGCACGTGGCTCATGCATGGAATGCTGGCCGGTCTATATATGTCCTTTGCCATTCAGGTGGCACAGTATCTGGGTGCAGACCGGCAGGACGATGCACGCGGTGTATTGCGCCAATCTATGATCTTCAACCTTGTGGTGGGCCTTGCAGCTGCGGCCTTCGGCATTGGCATCAGCCGCTTTCTGCCCGGATGGCTGGGTGCCGACCCTTCCCTGCAGGCGGATGCTTCGGCCTACTTTGCCATCTGGTCGGCTTCCCTGCCCTTTTTGATGATCATGGGAACCTACTCTTCCATGCTGCGTTCCTCCGGCGATGCCCTGACACCGGGCCTTATCAGCGTGCTGACCTGCGTGCTGGATGTGATCTTTAACTTCTGCCTTATCAATCCCACCCGTGAGATGGTGGTGTTTGGCCGCACAATGACCGTCTGGGGCCTTGGCTGGGGGGTACCGGGCGCAGCACTGGGCACCGCCCTTGCTACCGCTATCAGCGGTGTGCTGACCCTTGCCATCCTGCTGCTGCGGGACGGCCCGCTGTGCATCCGCAAGCCCGGCTCCTGGCACATTACCAAAGCCTGCCTGCAGAACCTGTGGAAGGTAGGCGCACCGCTGGCCGCAGAGCGTGCCGTTCTTTCCTCGGCGCAGGTGCTGCTCATCCGCATCGTATCCGGCCTTGGCACCACCGCCATTGCTGCCAACAGTCTGGGTGTGAGCGCCGAAAGCCTGTGCTACATGGCAGGCTATGGCATTCAGGATGCATCCCTTGCACTGGTGGGGCAGGCCGTAGGCGCAAACCGTCGGGATATGGCAAAAAACTTTGCCTGGCTGTGCACCGGCATGGGCATAGGCATCATGGCGCTGACCGGTGTTGGCATGTACATTTTTGCGCCAAACCTGATGGGTATTTTCACCGCAGATGCGGCAGTTATTGCGCTTGGCGCACAGGTGCTGCGCATTGAAGCACTGGCCGAACCGATGTTCGGTGCCAGTATCGTTGCCAGCGGTGCCATGCAGGGTGCCGGAGACAGCACGGGATGCTTTGTGCTGAACCTTGTCAGCATGTGGGGCATCCGGCTCACGCTGGCTTCCCTGCTGGCTCCGCATTTTGGGCTGGTGGGCGTATGGATGGCCATGAGCTTTGAGCTGACCATGCGCGGTGTGCTGTTCCTTGTGCGGCTGGTACGCGGCAGATGGCTGGACAAAGGGGCATTAGCCTGATCGACCGCTGGCGGATATATTTTCCTCTAAATAACAGCTCCCCGGCCGGGAACCGCACTGCGGGACCTGACCGGGGAGTTTTGCTGTGGTTATACGATTTGAGAAGAAGAAAAAATGGAGAACAAGTTACTTTCTGCCGTGCAGGATGGGAGACAGCGGCTTGTAGATCAGCATGCACAGCACTGCATCCAGCAGGCCTTTGACCAGCGTGAAGGGCATATTGAAGATGACAAGGCACTTGATGAGGCTGTCTGCAGAAGGCAGGATGGCCTGATACATGCCGAGGATGGCTTCCAGCGGCATGTGGTAGAACTGCACATAGGCCGGATAGGTGATGAAGTAGTTGGACGGTACGCTGAACACAGCCATGGCTGCAGCGCCTGCAATAGCACCAATGATGGCGGTCTTGCGGCTCTTGTGGTGCTTATAGATAACGCCTGCCACAGCGGAGAAAACCGCACCCAGCATGAAGTTGCACAGCTCGCCCACGCATGCAGTGGAAGTGCCCTTGATAACGATGTGCAGCAGGTTCTTCATAAAGCTGATGACCACACCGTACACCGGGCCGAGAGCAAAGGCACCCAGCAGAGCCGGCAGGTCAGAAAAGTCCATCTTGACGAAGGACGGAATGAGCATCGGAATGGGAAACTCAATGAACATCAGGATAAAGGCCACCGCACTGAGCATGGCGGCAACAGTAAGATTGTGAGTCGTGCTTTTTTTCATGGTAATGATCCTTCCCGGGGTAAGATGCCCCTTACAAAAATTGTTCCGAAAGCTCTTTTCGTATCTTGTTTTTTGGAACGGGAAGGACAAATAGAAAAGCGCCCTGTTGCAACAAAAACACTGCAACAGGGCGCGTAGACAACGATTTGCCTGCCGTTTCTTGCATCCGGACTATACCGTTGGTCCCGGAGTTGCACCGGGTCAGCACCCTTGCGGGTGGTCGCGGACTTTACCGCCAGTGGGGAATCTCACCCCGCCCTGAAACGAACTTTCTGGCACAAAGTATAGCGTGGCAGGCCCAGCTTGTCAAGAGGGCATCTTAAAATTTGTGCAAAAAATGTCAAAGTAATTCTTTCAAGCTCCCTTCTCTGTAAGCTCTTGCCCGGGTGGGTGCGGTATGGTATCATAGATGGGTCGTATAAAATTCAGGAGGTTATCATGATCTTTTCTATTCGTGATCTTTCGTTTGAGCTTGGCTCTGTACTGCTGGAGGGCTGGTTTGCACTGGCTGCGCGCGCAGGGTGCGCACTGCTCATTCTGCTTGCCGCATGGCTGGTACGCCGCTGGCTGAGCAAAAGGGGCATTCCGGCACTGCTGGCCCGCAAGTGGCACTTTAACGGCACTCCCATCCTGCTGCGCAGCTTTGCGGTACCCATCCAGCGCATGTGCACTGCGGTTGGCGTATATCTGGCGGCAGCTTCCCTGCCCTGGGCCATTCCCGGCATTGCCAAGCTGCTGTTGGTCTGCTTCCGCCTTGTCATGACCCTGCTGGTCTGCGAAGGCCTGTATGCGGCATCGGATCTGGCCGACCTGCTGCTGGCTTCCTGCAGCCCGGAGATCCGCTCCAACAAAACACTCTGCTCTTTGCTGGACACCGCCTACAAGGTGCTGGTGATCGTGCTGTGCGTGGCAGCGTTGGCACAAGAAGTGGGCTTTCCCATCGGCAGCATTGTCGCCGGTGCCGGTCTGGTTGGTCTGACCATCTCGCTGGCCGCACAGGAAAGCGCCAGCAACCTGTTTTCCGGCATCGTGATTCTGCTGGACAAGCCCTTCTCGGTGGGCGACTGGATCACTGTGGGCGATGTGGAAGGCGAAGTGATCGACATCAACTTCCGTTCCACCCGCATCCGCTCGCTGGATAAAACCATCAATGTGGTGACGAACAGTAAGATCTGCTCTTCCACCGTGCAGAACGCCGCCCTGCGCACCATGCGGCCCTACAAGTTCAATCTGGGTGTCACCTATGGCACCACCCGCCCGAAGCTGGAACAGCTGATGAAAGACTTGCAGACCATGCTGGACGCAAGCCCTTACACCAACAAGGGTACCAACATCGTACAGCTTGCAAACTTTGGCGATTCCAGCATCAACATTCTGGTCTCCGCCTACCTGCTGACTAACGCCTACGCGGAATTTTTGCAGATGCAGAACGACCTGAACCTGAACATTATGGACATCATGCAGGCCGACGGTGTGGATTTTGCGTTCCCCTCCACCAGCGTGTATATCGAAAAGAACTGAGCAAACCTGTAAAGGGGCTGTTGCAAAATAGCGCCAACGAAAAGCGGAAAGCAAAAATCTCATCTTTTTCCCTCAAAAAGAGTAGAATTTTTCGGAACTGAAAATGCAAAAAGCTGAGCACCTGCTTTTTCACAGATGCTCAGCTTTTCTATACTCATTTTTTGAAATCTGCCTTTGAGGCCTCAACATTCTGCCCGTTTTGTACGGTGAATGCGGCGGCTATTTTCAATCAGTCAGCTCAAGACTGGCAGGCAGTGATCAGGCTCATCTTGTAGACCTCGTCGGCGTTGCAGCCACGGGACAGGTCGTTGATGGGAGCGTTCAGACCCTGCAGGATGGGGCCGTAAGCTGCATAACCACCCAGACGCTGAGCAATCTTATAGCCGATGTTGCCGGCCTCGATGCAGGGGAAGATGAAGGTGTTGGCCTGACCAGCCACCTTGCTGCCCTTGCACTTGACCTGTGCAACTTCGGGAGCAACGGCAGCGTCAAACTGCAGCTCACCGTCCACAGCCAACTCGGGATCCATTTCCTGAGCCTTGATCACAGCGTCATGGCTCAAAGCAACGGTGCCGCCCTTGCCGGAGCCCTTGGTGGAGAAGCTCAGCACAGCAACCTTCGGATCGATGCCGAACAACTTTGCGGTCTTAGCGGTCTCAATAGCAACCTCAGCAAGCTTTGCAGAAGCGGCGATCTTGACCTCGCCGGTAGCCTTATCAATGGTATCGGTATAGTCGATGTTAACAGCGCAGTCGCCCATGGCAATGCGCTTCAGGCCCTCTTCACCGCAGTCACGGTCCAGAATGAAGCAGGAGCTGACCAGATGTGCGCCCTTCTTGGTCTTGACCAGCTGCAGAGCGGGACGAATGGTGTCGGCAGTGGAGTAAGTAGCGCCGCCCAGCAGGCAATCAGCCTTGCCCATCTTCACCAGCATGGTGCCGAAGTAGTTGGACTTCTTCAGCAGAGCGGTGCACTCCTCAGCGGTCTGCTTGCCCTTGCGCAGCTCCACCATGGTGTTGACCATCTCATCAAAACCGGCATAGTTCTCGGGGTCGATGATCTCGGCAGCGGAAATATCAAAGTTACCGGCGGCAGCAGCAGCCTTGCACTCAGCCTCGTTGCCCACCATGACGACCTTCAGCACGCCCTCGGCCAGCAGCTTTGCAGCGGCCTCCAGAATGCGGGGATCATTGCCCTCGGTGAAAACGATCGTCTTGGGATTTGCCTTCAGCTGTGCTACCAGCGGTGCAAACATATCAGCCATTGTGATTACCTCCGAATTTACTTTCCAATATTCACATCCAGATATCTGTTGGACACAAGGATGCCTTTCTCTTTTATTCTAGCACATACGGCAAAAAGTTCAAGACAAAATTGGCTTTTTGTGCTACAATTTTTGCCTCACGCATCATCGTTATTTTCCTGCCAAAGTAGTAAAACACGCCCTGCGTATTCCTTCACAATTTCCCGTAAACCACCTTCCACAAATTTCAATTTTAAGCTATGCACTTTTCATTCACGATTTTTCTTTTTTAAAATGCAGAAAGCTCCAGTCAGTTCATATATTTTTTGCGTTAAAACGCAAAAAAAGAGCCATCCTCCCGATTCTTCGAGAGAACAGCTCCATAGTATTGGCTTTATAAATATCAGATAGAAATGGTGTTACACAAACCCCGTACTGTTGAATTTTGCTCGTATTATCGATATATTTTCGTCAAAAAATCCACCCAAACAATGCCCCGTCCAAATCCATTCGCCGTCTATCGAGTCCAGTTCTCTTGTTGATTATCAATCTTCTTATAATATCGCATTTCCTCTAAAAATAAAAGTCCCTGTAACTTTCGCTCACAGCTCCCACTCAGAGCCATAAACGATCGTTGCAGGGGCTTTCTTCATCTTACCGGTCACTCCATTTTGAATTTTCGGCAGTTCCTGCCTTCGGTGAGTGCCAGATGAACTATTTTCAGGCAGTGTAGAAGAAACATTCAGCGTTGGATACGTGTGTGGATCACGTTTTCCGCTCCTGCCCTGCCCAAAATATCATTTTTACTTCCCGCTCTTTGCCTTCAGGCGGTCGTACTCCTTGTCGGCCGCAATGGCTTCCTTCGTAAAGGAGTTGTTCTTCCACCATGCGACCAGTGCCGCAATGGTCGTGATGCCAGCCGTCACCAGCTGCTCCACAGTGGTGCTCTCGATGGGCAGCGGGCTCTTGCCCATGGCGCTCAGCATCTGGTTGGTCAGAGCCAGCAGCAGAACGGCGGTACGTGCAATGGTGCCTGCAGTAATGTTGAAATTCATACGTTGCTCCTTTCGTGTTCGTATTCATGTACTTCGATGTCGGACATTCTGTGGTTCAACACCTGAATGTCTCTCTGGATGACCGGGATCTTCTCCGCAAAACCGTTGTGCTTGCGGACTTCCCGGGTCAGCTCCTCAATTTTGTATTCCATCACGGCATTGGAACGCGAGTTTGCGATCAGTACGCCGATCAGGGTCACAACACCGCTGAGGATGGCGGCAATGATGCTTTCCATCGGCGCTCACCCCTTCCAGCGGCTCTTGGCTTTGCGCACGTCCACATGCACCCAGCCGTTGGTGCGTCCCAGACCGGGCGGGTAAATGCCGCAGCCACCGGCGTTGCCCAGCAGTTTGTCCGCGTAGGCATACACCCGCTCCACGCTGATGCCCTGCACCTGAATGTCTGCCGCCTTGCCGTACAGATGCTGGCTGAACTTTGCGGCATTCTTCTGCTTTGCGTTCCAGCTTGCCGTGCGGAATCCACTCGTGATTGTCACAGGCTTGCCAAAGTGTGTCCGGATCTTTTCCAGCACCTCCACAAGCGCCGTGTCAATGAACACCGGGTCGCTGCCGTCACGGCAGTAGAACTCGCGCACCTTGAAATGCTCCGAGAGCTTTTCGTTTCCATTTTTCAAAATGGAGTACGCTTCCAAACTCAAATATCATCCTTCCTTTCATCTTCCAAGCCGGAATGCTCCTTCTACCCGTTTCAGCGGCTTTACCTCCACAGGCAGGGTATCTGCACACAGCATCGCCGCCACCGGCTTTGCTGCAGCATGCGCTGTGATCCTGATATTTCCCGTCACCGATGCCATTTTGATTTGTGCGCTCGCGTTGTCCTCTGCCATGACAACACAACTTCCGGTAACATCCGTGCCACCCATCTCTACGGTCAGTTCCAGCATTTCCTTCTCGCTGTCGCCTACGTTGAACACATTTTGGTAGCTCATGCCGGCAACGATGCTCCCCACCGGATTCGTCTCACTCACGCCGTCCAGTGCCCGCTCAATGGTAAAGCTCTCGTAAGCGCCTACCGTCACGGCGCACTCGGCTTTCACACCGCCGCACTCTGCCGTCACCACCGCTGTGCCTTTCCGCAGGGCCAGAATGGTTCCATTTTGAGTAATTTTCACCACGTCCCGCGGTTTCGCGGTCACGTTCATCTTGCGGTAGAACGTATTCGTAGGCCCAACGCCCACCAACAGCTGGTACTCCATGCCTCTGTTCAGCTTCAGGTCGTATACGTTCAGCGCCACGGCTTCCACCTTCAGGGTGTACATGGTCGGGTGCAAGTTGTACTCCAGCGTGATCTTCGAGTGCCCCTTGTCGCTTTTGAACTGGCTCACCCACAAGAGACCCGAATAATAATGGCTGGGATTGTCCTCCAGCGCAAACCGCACCCGCTGTCCCTTCAAGGTCTCGCAGATGGTCGTGTACGCGGTCTCCCAGTCCCAGCCGGCATAGTCGTTTTCGAGGTAGAACTCGATCTTTCCGGTACGGTCATCGTAGGTAGGACGGTTTGCAGGGGTACGGCTGTAGTCCAGTGCGCCGTCTCTGCATGGCACAGTTACGAACTTTGTCCGCTCAATGGGCGGTGCGATCACCGGCCGCGAGGAAGGGATCAGCTTCCAGTCGTCCCAGGTGTCAATGTAGTCGTCGCCTACATTTATAATAAGAGAATGGTACATTGATCCTCCTCACTTGCTGATGTAGCCAATGGTGGACTGGATCGCGTTCCACGCCTTGCCCGCCGTCGCAAAGTTACCTGCCTGCAAAGACGAAAGCTTTGCCGTGGTCGCACCAAAGGTAAAGTCTTTCTGATCCAGCTCATGCAGCGGGATCACTTCCTTCGTGCAGGGCAGCCAGTCATCGATACTGTGCGGTTCCGCGAGCACGTACGTCTCCTTCATAAAGTCCAGCCGGTCGGTGTCCACGCCAATATCACACAGGTCTGCAGCGTTGATCTGCACACTTCCAGTGAAACCGCTGTACTTTTTCAGCTCGTCCATGGCCTTCTTCAAAAGGCTGTCTCCCGTGGAATCGGTTCCTTCCACCACAAGGACGCGCTGGCACAGGCCGTACTTCTTGATGGATTCTCCGTTGTACGCTTCCCGCGAGATGGGGTTCGTGGTCTCCCAGAAGAGCCATCCGCTCTTGTACCAACCATATGCCTTCACCGAGTTCACGATGTCCCCGGCCTTGATGTAGTACGAAATGTCCAGCAGGTTCTTTCCAAGCTCGATCACCTGATCGGTCTTGTCGTTCAGTTTTGCCAGATAGTCCAGATATCTTGTGTAAACGCGCACGCCGTCCACCATTTTGATTTCTTTGCGCAGGCGCAGATATCCGCCGTACTTTCCGGTCAGGCTGTTGGTCAGTACGCTCCAGCAGTCGCTGATGGCCTTGGTCTCCTTGTCCGTGTCGCTTTCCGGCTTTTCTACGGTCACGTTTCCGGGCAGGAACACCTTGCCTTCGCCCTTGAAGCCGACGTGTTCTTCCGGGTCATCCTCCACGGTCAGCGCCAGTGCCAGCAGTTCGGACGCCGTGTAGAACTTGTTCTCTACCCGACAGTCTCTGTCCTGCAAGTATCCAAACTCGCTCTCGCAGGTCACTTCCATGTCCAGCTCAAAGTTCTTTTCCGTTTCAGTGATGTAGCCCATAAAGATCTCGCGGCCGTCCTCTTCTATGCTGACTACCGGCTTTTTCAGCTCCAGCTTGTTGTAGAACGGGTTCGAGACGGGCACTGTAAAGGTAAACGAGCTGATCGCGTTGGCTTCCAGTGTCACTTCCGGGTCAAGGATCACCGGTGCATTCTCGTTAAACGGATCGTCCAGAATATTTCGATCTGTCCAGTAGTAGCTCTGTCCATCCGCCGTGCCTTTGATCTGCCCGATGTACACCACGTACCCGGATGAACGGATGCGGTTCACCTTGCAGCTTTTCCGGTTGGTGGTCCGGCCGTCGCTGGCTTCTACCGTCAGGGTATAGTCGGTGTTCCAGTCAAAGCTTTCTAGCTCTTTCTGTGATATTTCAAACCGGTATACTCCATTTTGAATTGCCGTAAACGTCCTGTGCACTTCGCCGTTCAGCTTTTCGGTCACGGTAATGGTGTTGCCATCTGCATCATAAACGCGGTACGGCAGCCCGAACTTTCCCCACCGCCCAAATACGCCGTTCATGCCAAAGTAGTTGCTCTGGATCTCCGGTCCGCTGTTGGCTGTCAGACATCCATTGTCGTCCACCGTGGCGTTCTCGTCCACGCAGAAACATACGAGAATATTCGGGCTGGAAACTCCCCACTGTCCCGTTGTCGTATCCCAGTAGGTGTTAATGTACCCCGGCGACCCGGGGTCGGCACCTCTGCCGTGCTTCACGTAAAGGCTCAGCGCCTCTCCGCGGGTGTTATCGCCATCCTCGTAGTTTTTGGTGCTTCGCGTGCTGAACACATACGTCCACAGGTCGTAGATGTTGCTTCCTTCGGTAATATCCGCCCTGCCGCCGCTCAGACTATCCTCAAAAAATCTTCGGATTCCCGTAAACAGCGCCGTATCTCCGCTGAAGTCTACTACCCTTGGCACAAAGAACCGCTGTTCTTCCAGCGTACCGCTCTCACTTGAACCATAATCATACCGGATCGTCACCGGCACGATGGTCTTCAGCGTGTCCTCACTCAGCCGTGCTGCGTAGGTGTTTTCCAGCCAGTTGCGCAGGGTCGGCTCGTTCTTCCACGAAACATCTTTCTTGTTGTTGCCCCACTTCACTGCGTCTTTCAGCAGAGTGGTGCGCATCAGCATGGTCTTGCCCTTGCCGTTCAGGTCTTTTTCGTAGTTGTGCTGGGCCACCACAAACTCTGCTGCAACGCCGTCCTCGTACACTTTCAGGGTATCACCGGGGTTCAGTTCTTTGATGATCGCCATTTTCTCACTTCACTTTCGCTGCAGTCAGCCGTCCCATCCGGTCATCAATGTAGCCAATGGCCTTTCTGCCGTTGATGGTCACGCTCATGCCCTTGATGCTCTCGGCCACGCCGTCCATGTGCCCGGCCAGTGCGTTGATGGCACGCAGTGTGTCCTCATTTCCGGCGCTCTTCAGTCCATTTTGAAGCTGCACTTCGGCATCGATCTTGTTTGCAAGGTTCCGGCTCACGTCTCCGTCAAGGCTCAGCGATTTTGTCCCTGCAAAGGCATTGTCGATCTCGTCCGCACCTTCCAGCACGTTGGTCAGGTCCACCACGGGCACGATCTGGGGCGTGTACTCGTAGTCGTCGCCCATCACCTTGCTGATGGTCCCAAGCGAATCCTTCGCAATGTCCATGGCGTTCTCGGTCATGTCACTCACGGCATCGTCCACAATGGGTGCATCTTCCTTCACGCCATCGCTGATGCCCTTGTCGATCTCCGAGCCAACGTCCTTTGCACCGGTGGCCTTTTCCTTCTTCCGGCTGCTGATAAACCATGCAATACCGCCGATCAATGCCGCGATGGCTGCAATAATGCCCACCACAATCAGCAGTTCTGGCAGCACCGCCAGTATGGAAGCGCCCAGCCCGCCCAGTGCTTCGCCAATGCCGCCAACTGCCATTCCTGCACCGGCTCCTGTCGTTCCCAGCTGTCCCAGCATGGGCAGCAGTCCACTCAGGGAATTGCCGACATTTGCCGCGGCTGTCCCGATGTTAGCAAGCTTTCCCGCAAGGTCTCCATTTTGAATTCCGGAAAACAGCTTCAGCAGCATGTCTCCTGCCCCGCCGGTCAGCTGCTTTCCGGTGTCCGTAAACAGCAGATCGATCAGTCCCGTTGCCGCCGAAATGATGGCACCAGCGTAGTCTCCCTGCATGGCGGATGCAATGGCCGAGACGAATTCCGTCCCGATCTCCATGCCTTCCTCGCTGAATGCTGCCTTGAATACGGTGCTCAGGGTGTTCGTCATCTCCTCGCCCATGGCTCCGGAGACCTTCGTCCACACCTCGCTGCATGCATTGCTGATGGGCACCCAGTTCTTCTGGATGGCATTGGCAAGCTTTACCACCGCGCTTTTGGCGCTGTCCTCAAGGCCCATGGCATCTGCCAGTGCCCCTGCAAAGCTCACCATAGAACTGCGGGAGGAAAGCAGCTGGTCCTTCAGGTCGTTCACATCGTCTTTGCTCAGCGGATTGCCATTCAGGTCTTTGCCGTCAGCCAGCTGCTGCTGGATGAGCCGGGTCTTTTCCAGCTCGGCATTCATGTTCTGCAGTGCTTCCACTGTGCCGAGGATGCTGGTAGTAATGCCCTGATACTTTGCTTTTCTTGCCTCAGCGCTGTTCTCGCCGTATTCTTCCACGGCCTGCTTGTAGGCCTCTGCACGGTCTGCAAGACTGCCGTCGCCGTAGATGCTGGTCAGCAGGTCCATCCGACTCTGCATCCGGCTCTGTTCGTCCTTGATGATGGAAAGCTGCGCATCCAGCTTGCTCAGAGACTGCTTTGCAATGTCATTTTGAAGCTGCAGGCTCTCGGTCTGCGCATCCAGATAGTCGTTCCAGGCTTCCTTTGTGCGCAGGTCGCTTTCGCCGTATTCCTTCCGCAGGGTCTCCCACTGTTCTTTCGCCTTGGCTTCTTTTTTCTGCTTCAGCTCCAGTTCGTCCTTCTGGTACTCAGTCTCCCGATCGATCTTGTCCAACTTTGAGGCAGTGTTGCTGTTCTGGGCCGTCCAGAGGTTATACTCTTTTTCCAGTGTACCAAGGTCGGTGTCATACCGCTTCGTGATGTCTTCAAACAGGCCGGTGTACTGGTCTGCCTGCAATTTCGCAAGGCTGGTCTTTTCGCTCAGCAGGCTGGCGTAGGCTTCCTTGGTCTCTGTCTTGTCCGCGCCCCAGCGCTTCAGCATTTCGTCGTACTTTGCCTGTGCAATGGCCACCCGGTCGGTCTGGTTCGCAATTTCTGCCGCCGCGTTCTCCATCTTCTTCGCCAGCAGCGTGTCCTCGTCCGCACTGTATTGGTTCTCGGTCTGCCACAGCTCGTACTCGCTGTCCAGTGCTTCCCGTGCCGCCTTGTTTGCTCCCAGCTTCGGCTTGTACTTTTCCTCGATCTGCTGGGCCACGGTCTTCTTCGTGCCGGAGGAGCCTTTTTTCTTGCCGGTGGTTGTCGGTTTTTTATTCCCGTCATCGTCCGGGTCCTTCTTTATATCCGCGTCAAGGTCTTCGGCAGTCAGTCCGGTCTTGCCGCCGGGCCGCTTCACGCGGTAGGCCGATATTTCTTTTTCATACCATTCGTCAAAGCCCGGCATTCCCTGATATTCACTGCCACTGAGCAGTGCATTTTGAAACTGACTGCCGTAGTTCTTTGCCTTATTCAACAGTCCCGGGAACAACTTATCCAGCCAGCTTCCGGCAGAATCCAGCATTCCGCTGATACCGTCACCAATGGCAGCCGTGCCGTCCGTTCCGGTCAGTCCTTCCTTGAAGCCCTCCGGGATGTATTCGCTCAGGTCTGCCATCCGTGTAGAGGGCGAGTGAATGCCCCAGAAATTGCGGAAGAATGTTTCTACGGTACTGCACAGTGTCGCTATACCGCCGGTAACAACGTTCGTGCTTTCCGGACCGGTCAGGCCGTTTGCAAGGCCCTCGGCCATATAGGTGCCGTATTCCGTCATTTCCCTCTCATCCGCTGCTGTGTCAGCAGAGTCAAGCAAACTTCCAAGCAGTCCGCCTTTCACGGTAAACCAGTTCGCCGGGTTCAGCTGTTTGCCGATCAGTTCCCCGGCTTCGTCTTTTTTCTCGCCAAGCCATTCCACAAACTGGCTCCACAGCTCTTCCAGCGCGCCTTCAATGCCGTTTCCCTCGCCACCTTCTCCGCTCCATGCCCAGCCGATCAGATCGATCACGGTCTGGATCAGCACTTTGCAAAGGGTCAGCAGCGCCGCGCCGATCGGCTCCGCGCAGTTATTGATAGTATTGCAGATGGCTGTCAGGATCGCTGTCAGCGCCGCTTCAATGTCGTCTGCTGCATTCACGATCACCTCGCGCAGCGGTCCTGCAAATGCACTCAGCACTGTCAGGATCGCCGCGGCAATGCTCAGCTTGATAATGCCTCCCGCAAATGCACTGAAGGCTTTGCCAAGGCTGATAAGACATGCCGAAAATACCACCATGCCTGCCGCCACCGGTGTAATGGCACCAACGGCAAACAAGCCCAGCATGATGCCAATGGTTCCGATCACTCCCGCAAAGGCTTCTCCTGCCGTCAGGCTGGCCAGTCCCTTAAAGGCCGGTGTCAGGATCAACAGTGCAGTGGCCAGCATCAGGCAGGCACCGGCTGCAGATGCCAGATTTGCGGAAACAAATCCCAGCCCCCAGCATCCTGCGATCAGTACGCCAAGTGCTGCTGCAAGGCTGAACACGCTCTTTACAATATCTACAAAGTCAACATCCGCCAGCATTTTGATAGCCAGTGCCATTTCGATCATTGCCGCGCCCATGGCCACCATTGCCACCGCCGCAGCCGTGCTCTCGGGAGCCTGCTTACCGAGCAGATACAGTGCGCCTGCCAGCCCAATCAGCATTAAGCTCACACCGGCCATACCAGCGCCGCCGGCGTCCGTCCCCATGGCTTTGCCCATCTGTTTTACGGCAGCTGCCATCACCAGCAGCGAAGCGCTGGCGATCACCATGCTCTCTGCACCCATTTTCATCCGCAGGGGGTTCACCTTCGTGTTTGCCATCAGCACCAGCAATGCCGCAATGCCACTCACCACAAGCCCTGCGCCCCGGATACCGTCCATCATGCGGTCACCAAGGCTTGCAAAGATCGCCACAGCCCCTGCCGCCATCAGCAGCGCCGTTCCCATTGCATTGATGGCAACCAGCATTCCGCCCAGCTTCACAAGATACTTGATGATCTTGTCAAGGGTGCTCATGTCTGCTTTTCCCGCCAGCTTCTGTGCAAAGCCTGCTGCTACGGTCAGGATACTCATGGCAATGGCCACGCCATTGATGGCTTCCACGGCCCCGTCAATGTCAAGGCCGTTTGCTTCCGCTTTTGCCAGCGGGATCAGTGCCAGTGCGATCATGTCCACCGCCGCAGCCGCAGCCACAAATCCGCCCGCACCCTTCACGCCGCCAAGCTGCTTGTTGAACAGCGCCAGCAGTCCAGTCATTCCGGCCAGCATCGCTGCAATGTGTCCAACCGCTTCCACACTTTTCTCTGCCTGGGCCGCGTCCATTTTTCCAAGCTTTGCAACCGTGTTCGTCAGCGCCGCCATGCCGATGCTGATAGCTACAACGGTCCCGATCAGTTTCGCCGTGTCAAGGCCTGTCAGGTCGGTGGCTGCCAACACTTTCAGCGCCACCACCATGCTAAACAATTCCGAGATCACACTGGCCAAAGCCTGCACCGCCCGCGTCGGGTCGTTGATCTTCGCCAGCAGATACATGCTCCCGCTGATTAACGCCACCGCCGTTGCAATGGCTTTCGCTGCAGTTGCGAGGTTGTTCGTGGTGTTTGCCTTCGTCCAGGTGTTCACGGCACCCGTCAGGCTGTTAAAAAAATCGCCGATGGGGTTTGCCAGCGTTTTCTTGAAGTTGTCGCTTGCCTTCTTCAGCAGCACCGTTGCACCGTAGATCGCTGCCGCCAGTGCGCCCACGTCAATCAGCGCCAGCAGCCTGTAGATGTCCACTCCATCCTGCAGGTTGAAGAAATCCTTCACCGCGCCGAGTGCATTCCTGCACGCACCGCTGATGCTGCTCATGATGCCGGTCAGCGTTCCGCCAAAGTCCGCCAGCGCCTTTTCTGCCTTCTCCGGCAGGCTCAGCACCACGTCCCGGATGTTCTTCAGCAGCGGTACCTTGCTGTCGGCAAACTCGCTCACCGTGTCCCCGGCACCCTTGAACCCGTTGAATACACGGGCGATCAGTGCGCCCACACCCTCAAAGGCTCCCAGCAGAATGCCGCCCAGCAGCTGGAACGCCGTACCGATGACGTTTCCTGCCGAAACACTGTCTATTTTGAATTTGTCCAGCACACTGCCCACAGCATCCACCACGGTGCCGAATGCGCCGAACTGCTTCTTTGCCTCTTCCATGTTTCCGCCGCGCACAAGGGTCTTCACGCCCTTCACCACGTCCGCAATGGGGCTCACCAGCGCCGCAACAGCACCCACAAGGATGCCCAGCACGTCGCTAAGGCTCTCTGCCTGCCCAAGGCTCAGATCCACCCATGTCAGCAGATTGCCGATGTAACTTCCGATGTTCAGCAAAAGGTCGCCCATCGGGCTCAGCAGATCCAGCAGCTTTCCAAGGATCATAAAAGCGGTCTTGCCAACTGTCGTCACGCCCTTCAGCCCGATGCTCAATACACGAAATACGCCGGTAAATACTTTCTGCACCTTTTCCGCAGTTTCTTCGCTCAGCGCCATTTTCCCGGTCAGCTCGTCAAATCCCTTCAGGAAGTTGTACAGCGGGCTTCCGTCGGTCATGAACACATCACCGAATCCGTCCCGGATCGGGTTCAATACGCTGTTGATGCCTTCCAGCACGTTCAGGATGCCGTTAAAAAAGTGCTCCCGGCCGCTCAGCTGGTTCATCTTGCCTGCAAGGTCGTCCAGGTTCACACTGCCATTTTGAATTTGCTCCGCCATGGAGTCGTAGGCATTTGCCAGCGCGTCCACCTTGTCCCGGTCAAACCCCAGCTTATCCAGCTCTTCGTCGCTCATGGCGGCACGCTGATGGTAGTAGTCAGCCGCTTCCCCAAGCACTTCGCACAGCTGCTGGGCTGTCACACCGCTTTCTTCCAACGCCTTCTGGAAACTGCCCGCTTCTTCAATGCCTTCCTCGCTCAGCAGGCCCTGATTCACCAGCGCTTTCTGCAAAAGGTTTGTGTAGTTGTCTCCGGCTTCACCAAAGCCTTCCGTTCCCAGCAACTGGTCAAGGCCTGAGTCGAAGGCATTCTTCAGCCAGTTGTTCCGCCCGGCCGCACCGCCTGCGAACATGTTCCAGAACTCTTCCGCCAGATCGCTCCAGAATCCCTTTGCTTCCTCGTAGTTGCCAAACAGGATATCAAAGGTCTCCATCCAGCCGCTGCTCACAGCGTCCTTCGTAGCGTCCACCGCTTCGCTGAAGCTCTTTGCCTCCTGTGCCGCCTTAAAGGCCTTCACGGTCACTTCGTCGTACTTGTCAGCCAGGGCATCAATGGCCTGCGATGCCTGACCGTGGTACTTGTTCGGGTTCGCGTCCAGTTCTGCCTTGACGGCTTCCGCAAACTCGGCATATTTTCCGAAGGCCTTTTCCATGACCTCCCGGTCTGCCCACTTTTTCTGCAAGCTGTTGTCAAAGCTGCCGGTGGTCACAGCACCTTTCTTGATCTTGCCCAGTTCTACGCCGGTGTCGATCAGCAACTGCTTCAGCTGCTGGGAAGCAACACCTGCCTGCTCCACGCTCTTCCAGTCGATCAACTGGATGGCACCGGTACCGTAGCTCTGCGCCAGATTATAGATGACCCGCTGGAACTCCGCAGCGCCCTTGCCTGCGTAAGCCGTGGCGTTTGCCATGCCCATGATCATCGGGATCATCTTTTCGATGCTACCGCCCGTGCTGGTCAGGGTGGAAAGAGCACTCGTCATGTCTGTAAAGCCGTAGCTGGTCTCATCCGAGAACCACATCAGCTTTTCCAGATACCCGTTCACCTTTGCAATGCTCTTACCCGTCGCATTCATGATGGTCTGCACGCTGGCAGTCTTCTGGGCATACTTGTTCCAGCCGCTCGTCACCTGATCGAGGGAAAGGCTTTTCACCAGCCTCTCACCGGTGTCCACGGCCTGCCTTGTAATGTGGCTCAGAGCCGCAACGCCCATCACTTCCACGGCCGAAAACTTGCCGCTCAGGTTGTCCAGCGCACCCTGCATCTCGTCAAAGTCCACTTTGGCCGATGCATCGCTGATCTTTTCAAAGCCCTTTTCCGCGCCGTCCAGCCGTAAGCTGTCGTTCAGCTGCTCAAGGCTCTGCATGGTCTGGTGCACATTCTTCTCAAACTGCGCGTTGTTGAACCGCATCTCTACGACGCGTTCATCTATTTCTTTACTCAAAGATTTCGCACCTCCTTCCACAATTCATCGGCCAGAGCAGAAAAAATCGGAGCCAAGGCAGGGTTAATATAATCCACTCCCTGCACATAGGCCCCGTTTCTCGTCCCGTGCCCGTATTGTAAGATCACCGCAATAGGCACTCCGTCCACAATGTTGCTGTTCTTCCAGCACAGCGTGGCCCCGCTCTTGTCCATTTTGATTTCGTAGCTCCAGCTTGCCGCTGTCTTTCCGGTGGCTTTCGGGGTAGCGTCTGCAAGCCGTTCTGCACCCAGCTTGCCGTATTTTTCCAAAATTGGCCGCACACTCCAGCTCTTGATGTGGCTGAAAAAGGTCAGGCTTTTCTTAAAGTCGCCTTTCTGCCGGATCTCAATTACCTTGCTCAAAAGCTCTTACCCCCTCGAGTGAAACTTCGCCCTGCGCTGTGCGTTCAGCGCCCGGATGTGCGCCGCCTGCTCGTGTCTGCCCATCTTCTCGGGCGGCAGGTTCTCTTCCCCGCAGGCCCGGATCAGCGCCAAAAGCCGGTTCAGGTGCCACTTTTCGCACTCGAACGGGATGCCGTAGCTTGCCATGGCGGCGTAAAACAGGTCTGCCGTCTGGTAGCGTGCGCGCTTCTTGCCGCCTTTGCGGTCTTTAAAGGTCGCGGCCGTCATCGGGTCGCTCATATATCGTTGAATGGCCAGCCAGTCTTCCCGCCGCAGTCTTGTGTATACGGTCGGGTCCACACCCTTTGTCAGGGTCATGCATCGGACGAAATCAAGCGTTTCTTCGCGTGTTTTCTTCACGTTTTCGTCCAAGTACGGCTTGTGCCATTTGCTTTCCCATTTAGACAGGGAGAGCAGGCTGTATTCCAACCTCAAAGTTACCGGCTCGTCGTATACGAACATGTTTGTTCGCTCATCCCAGCGTTCTTCGCCGGGAATATGCAATTCCAGCATTCTTTCACTCCCCCTGTGCTCTTAAATGCGTGTCTTTTCCAAGGCAAAAAAAATAAAAGGATGGCCGTTTTTTACGCGGTCATCCCTAGCCGCCGAAGCGGCAAAATCATTCTTCCTCTAAACACAGCTCGCCCTTCGGGAGAGCTCTGTGACGCTCCGACATTCAGTCGGACGGAGCGGTGAGAGGGTTTCTCAGCCCATATTCACCGACGGCAATGCCGACGCAGCACTCACGGTCGCCGCCATTTCCATAGCCGGGTTCTGGTTCGGCATGTCGGCGGGCATAATGCCGTTCACAAAGGCGCTTGCCTTGGCCTCGTCCGTCACCAGATCCATGTAGATCATGCTGTAGGCCGGATGTGCCTCAAACTCAGCACGGATGGCGTCGTTCTTCATGAACAGGCGGCCGTCTGCGCTCTTCTTGCCGTAGCTCTTCAGTACCACATCCTTGAACAGCTTCACCAGCTCCAGCTGGCTCTTCGCTGCAATGATCCTCTGGATGTAGGCACGCATGCCGCCCTCCATACTCAGCTCCATCTCGGTGATCTCCGCCTTCGACAGGTTGAAGTAGAAGTCCTCGGTGCGCTGGTTACCGTCATAGTCGGTATAGGAAACGGTCTTTTTCAGCATCTTAATCTCTCCTTATCGGTTCATTTTGATTTTTTTCTCTCAGCAAAGCTCGCCCCTTCGGGAGAGCTGCAAGCATCACCGGCAAATGCCGGACTGCGCGATGAGAGGGCGTTTTTTTACACAGCAGCCTTTACTGCAGCGAGCAGCTCGTCCGGGGTGGGCAGCTTTGCATTCTCGCTGTCGGTGCCGTACAGCAGGTCTTCCACGGCCTTCATCTGCTTTGCGGTCAGCTCAGTGCTGTCAAACTCTGCCACCGCCGCAGCCTTCAGGTCTGCAATGTTCACAGGCACGGTATCGCACTCCCAGCTGAAGGTCTCGGCATCCGGGCTGTCGTTCATAGTCTCGTGGCTCTTCTCAGCAGGCTTTGCGGTCGCATTCCACACCACATGGATGATGTAACCGGCATCGGGGTCCTGATCGGTGCCCACCTTGGTCTGCCATGTAAAGCCGAATGCCTTGCGCTTCTGCTGACCGATGCGGATGCCCTTCACCGGGGCAGCCAGACCGTCGCAGGGTTCAAACTCGGGCGGGTACATATAGGATTCAATGGTAAAGCCGTAGTCCTCGCCGGAGATCAGGCGGGCGTACTTCATGTTGTCAGCCCACAGGTCGGTAGGTTCTGCGCCGCTGGGGCTTTCCGTCACGCCGGTCAGGCCGTTCCATGCAGCGCCATTGTCGTAGCCCTCGCCATCGGCCTTGGGGTAAACCACGCCGTGCGAAACACCGGCGTGGAACTTGCGGGTACCGTCAACGTCCCAATTCAGTTTTGCCATAGGTTTTGTCCTCCTTTATAAATAGGTATCAGTACCACACACTGAATACGTCGTGGTATAAGTTGTCCGAAATAAAATGGCGGTCATAAGAAGCCTTTGAAAGCAAACTCATGGCCGCTGTCATTTCGCTGTCCGGTTTCGTGTCGATCACGGTAACAGAATAATGGAAGGTCTGGCGGTATACGCGGTCGTCAGCCTTCGGGCTGCGGATCTTTTCCAGCTTGTAGCAGATACAAGGATATTTCATCCGCAGGTTTGCAGGCGGCTGGTAGTACACGTTTTCACTTCCGCACCGCTGTTTCACGATGCTGCGCAAAAGCGCATCCAGCCCGGAGCGTCTTTCACTCAGTTTCGTTGCCATGCCATAACCCTCCCAGCGTCAGCACGATGCGCGGGTACTCCACGCTCGCGTCCGTCACCTTCCATTTTCCGCCGTAAAGCGTCACATACCGGAGATTGCAAAAGTGCTCCTGAACATACGGGTCAGCGATGACGCTTAGCGTGTTCGCAAGGCTGATATCATCGTTCACCTTGTCGCTGGACTGGTTCCTGCGCGTGTTCCGTGTCAAGTCGCCGTAACAGTCACGCTCTGTCACGATCTCCGAGTACACACTCGGCTCTGTCTCCTTGGTCTCCATGAAACCAAGCTTCCCAAACCACTTGCTCATAGCACTTTCACTCCAATTCATTTTGAAAAAGCTCGCCCTTCGGGAGAGCTCCGTCATAGCTTCGCGCAAGCGAACTGTGACGGTGAGAGGGTTACTCCGCAGAAGCAGCCCATGCCTGGGTCTTCACGGTCTCGCCGGTCACAACGGTAATCACCCCGGTCGCACCAAAGGCCACAGGCACCAGATAGTTTGCGTCCTCCACGATCACCAGACGGCCCTTCTTGAAGGCATCCTCGATCTCTTCCTTGGTCACAGTCTCCTTGAAAGTGGCGTCAGCGTACAGCTTGTGGTCCGCGGTCTTGCCGTAGGCCATGTAGTTTGCAACGTGCAGGTCCTTGCCCTGCTCATAGAGCTTGTTCAGCATTTTCTATCATCCTTTCCTTTGAAAAAGGCTCCCTCAATGAGGGAGCTGGCGAACAGCGCCGCCGTCAGGCGGACTGTGAGACTGAAGGAGTCTCTCATGCAGCCCACTCAATGGCCATAGCGCTGTAGGGGCTGGTCAGTGCGCCGGAGCAGCGGGTCTCGATCAGGTACTTCTGTGCATTGAAGTCGATGTCAAAGTCATCGAACATGCTCACAGCACCGCCCTTGTCGGCACCCACGGTGTAGTCGGCCAGGTTCACGATCACAGCAGCCAGGTCACCGCCCTTGGCACCCTTGCGGCCTTCCATTTCGGGAATGGTCACGATCTTGGCAACACGCAGCTTGCGGGCCAGTGCGGCCTCGTCCGTATACAGCTGACGGCCCATGCCGTCTTCCAGCAGCAGCATCTCGGTCAGGGCATCCTCGGTGGTAAACATAGTCGGGGTGCCGCTGCCGCGGTAGTCCTTGCGGGCACGGATGGCCTGCTTGATAAAGGCCTTGTACTTGTCCTCCACGGTGGAAAGGCCGGTGGTCTTCACCTGCACCTTGATGGTAAACAGGTCGGCGTCGTTGAACACCGGACGGATGCAGTTCTCATCGATCTTGTCACGGCTTGCTGCCATGCGGCCGTCACCCAGAATGTAGGCCAGTGCCAGCTCACGGTTCAGCTTGTAGCGCATCTCGTTATGCAGCCATGCCACCACGTCAAAGCTGGTAATGTCCACCACATCGTCGCGATCCAGCTCCTGCTTCTTGTACACCGTGGTCGGGCCAGTGGAGCGGCGCAGCAGGCCGAACACCTCTTCCGTCTTGTAGTTGCCCTTCAGGTAGCCCTTGGCACGTGCATCGTCCTCGGTCAGGTCGGCGAACAGGCTCTTGAAGCGGCTGAACGGGATGTGCTTCACGCCGCCCATCACCACGCTCACCCAGTCGTCGGGCTTGTCAATGATGCGGGGCGTGGTGTCCAGCAGGTGATCTTCCGGGAACAGCCAGTCGATGTTGTCAATGCCGTGGCACAGAGCGTTCACCTCGCTGTCCTCAATGCCGGCATTTGCAAAAGCGGCCTTCATGGTGCCGCAGGTCTTGGCGGTCTTCACCACCTTGTTGATCTCGTCGATGCTGTGCTTCAGCACGGTGCCCTTCGTGTCCTTCTCAAATACGTTCTGCTTCACGGTTTTTTCCTCCTCACCGTCAGTCTCTTTGCCGTCACGCTCTTCCAGGGCCATGCCCACCAGTGCGTGGCAGCACTCCTGCTGTTCGGGTGTCATGCTGTTGTACACCTCTTTCAGCGTCTTGCCGTCCTTCTGTTCGTCCGCCATCTTGGCTTCCTCCTGTGTTACTTCGTCGGTCGCTGCATTGCCGCTGTGTACAAGGTCGTCCAGCGGTTCGCCGTCCGGGTCCAGTCCGTGGGTAATACTCAGGCCGCCGTCTGTGTAGATGAATGCTTCGCCGCCCTCGTAGTCCTCGTCAGCACTGTGCTTCACCACCTCGTCGATCAGCGCACCCGGGTTGCAGCCTGCCAGCACAAGGCTCACTTCCTGAATAATGCCGTGCTGGACAGTGTTTCCCGTCTTCTTGATGCAGTTTGCATAGATGGAAAAAGCATTCAGGTCGCCATTTTCCACGCAGGCCTTTGCGGTCCGGCCGGTATCCGTATCGTTGAACTTTGCGTAGCAGTACATGCCCCCGGGCCGGTTCTCCAGCAGGCAGTGGCCAATGACGCTTTCCAGGTTGTCATGGTCATGGTTGTACACCATGGTCACAACTTTACCGTCGCATTCCTGGAACGCATTCGGTGCAATGGTCAGGCCATCATAGCACTTGGTCTTAGCCTTCGTGGCCCATCCGCTGCAGTCGTAATCAAACTTCGCCATTTTGATTTGCCATACTCCTTTCTACGGCTTCCTTTCCAGCCGTGATCGTTTTGTTTCTCTCAGCAATCTCAGCGTCGGATTGCGAAATGTTGCTGTTCCGCAGTTCGTCCGCCTTCGGGTCCTTCGAGGGCTTCATTCCCAGCAACTGCCGGAACTCATTGCTTGTCAGGATCTCGTTGCGGGTAAACTTGTCCGCCATCTCGGCAACGGCGCTCACCGGTGCCAGCTTGAACGGGTCGCGGAAGTACATCATACTCTCGCGGCCTTCCTTCCGGTCCTCCTCGGTCAAAAACTTTCGCTTCAGCTCGTCCACGGCTGCTGCCACAAGGGGTTCAATGGTACGGTTCTCATAGTTCGTCATCACCGCATCGCTTGCTGTACCGTTCATGATCTCCGGGGTAATGCCTAACTGGCTGTATGCCATGTTGGTCAGGTATTCCACGGTTTTCAGGAGGTTATTTTCAAGGCTGCGGTTCAGCTGTGTAATGTGTTCCGAACCATCGGTATAGGCAATGCCGTATTTAGAACCGGTCAACTGCCGTTCGATCTCGGCTCTCCGGTCGTCCGCTCTCTTTTTCTGGATATCGTTGCGCACTACGTATGGCAGCTGGATGATAAGATCCAGTTTTTCAGATCCCAGCTGGTCATCCACCACGTCCATCAGGTTCAGCTTGCGGATCAGGCGCTGGATGGTGCCGTTCGGTTCGTTCATCACGGCGTAGAACGGGTTCTCGATCAGGGCCACTTCTGCTTTCGGCAGGGTGATCTCCTCTTTCTGCCCGGTCTGGTCGTTGTACACTTCCAGCCGTACATCATCGGGGTACCATTCCTTCACCTTCGCCACCCGCATGGAAAGGATCTTCGCTTTGCCGGTCTCTTCGTCCACATCCACGTCCACCGGCACCAGCGCCGCCGCGCCCTCGTCCAGTACAGAGAGGAACATGTCATACCGCAGTGCTCTGCCGGTCTGGTCCTTGTTGCCGGAAAGGTTCAGACAGCAATTAAGGCCCGAATCAACGGTTTCGTCGTAGCGTCCGTTTTCATCGAGCCTTACGTGGTTGATTGTGATGCCCGCTGCGTCCATGGCAATGCGGGTATATATGGCGGTCATGATCGTGCGGTCGTTTGCACGGTTCAGCCGTACCCGGTCAGGCCGGTAGCTGCTTCCTCCGCCATAGTAGTTCTTCCCGGGAGGGTCCCGGTTCGTAAAGGCGTTCCACGCCCGTTTCAGGCGGGAGCCAACATTTATCGCCATTTTGATTTTTCCTCCCGGTCAGTTCTTCTTGTCGTCCTGTTTTGCCTGTCCGCCACTGGCGCTGCCGCTTACAATGGCATTTGCCAGATCAGGGTTTTCAAAGGTGTTCGTCACAAACTGCTTTGCGCTGTAACTCATTGCACCCGCCACAGCCTTAGTCAGGAACTGCTTCCCGGCGTCCTTCATCACGCTTTTCACAAAGCTCTGCCCGCCGTACACATCACTGCGCAGCTGTTTCACGTCCTTCTGCAGCTGCAGCCGTTCTTTCTCCGCTTTCAGTTCCCGGTTCGGGTCGTCCGCGCGGATGTTGGTATCCCCCTGCAGGTCGCGGTACTGCTTTTCCATCTGCAGGCGGTTGATCCGTGCCCGCAGCTCCTCGTCCGAGTAGTCCTCGGCCTTGCCACCCTTCCGCTTCGGGGCGTACTCCGTCTTTGCGGTCGCACCTTCACCGGCGTTCTCATCCCCGGCATAGTGCTTTTTTCCGGCTGCGGTCAAAGTGCCGTCCTTGTTCTGGTATCGCCGCACGCCCCATTTCATGCCCTTGATGCCCCAGTGGCACAGGGTGCTGTTCCGGTGCTGCCACCAGTCATTTTGATTTATCATCTACTCACCTTCTTTCACGCTCTATTGCTTTTATCCATGTTTGTGCTATACTGGCTTTAACAGCCATTCTGTGAGGAAGGGGAATCGTGTATGTGGAGTGCTAAATGCCCCAAATGCGGAGCAAAGATCCTGCTTGAAGATGCCAACGCAAAAGTCATTCAGTGTGCGTCCTGCGGAGCACAGGTCCGCGTTAATATCAACGTGAACTATAACTACTCCAAATCAGAGCATACCGAGCATATCGTCGATGATGCAAAGATCAAGCAGGCCCAGAATGTTGATCGCGTCATCAACCTTTTTGCCTCTCCCATCGAGGAGCGCCGCGCCAAAAAGAAGACGGAAGAAGAGCGTATCCAGCGCGAAGCAGACCAAGCCGAGCGTATCCGCAAAGAGCAGGAGGCAAAAGACGCTGAAGAACAGCGTGCTTACGAAGAATGGGCATCTGCTCAGCACGAAAAACATGCCCGCCAGGCTGGGCGCGCAATTGCCAAGGCAATCAATTACTATCGTGCCAACGAACGGAAAATCCTCATCAGTGTCGTTCTCATTGTTGCTCTTCTCGCTTGCCGCGGCGTTTACGATTCCATCAACCAGAAGCGGGAACAGGAACTTGCCGCCCATCAGGCCGAGCTTGCCCGCCTGAAGGATGAAGAGATAGCCGCATCGCACCTTGCTATGGGCGAAGTCCGCATGCCAAACATTTCCATGAGCGAAGATGCCCGCGATGTCATGAAAAAGCTGCGTGATGCCGGTTTCATCAATATCGTCGATCAGCCAAAGCAGGATCTCGTTCTTGGCAAAAATCACGCTCAGTACGACATCATAGAGATCACTGTAGACGGCGCACCTTCCTTTAAAACCGGCGATTGGTACCCCCTCGATACCGAGATTGTTGTGTCCTATCATACCTATATTTTCGAGTAACGATGAAAGGGGTGCTCTGCATGACGGTCACTTGTCCGAACTGCGGTAGCGAGATTCCAGTACCCAACCGAAAGAAAAAGTCAATACAGTGTCCTTACTGCGATATGGGTGGTCTTGAACTTGACCTTGATTATTTCGATGAAGAAAGCAATCAACCGGTTACCGGATGGAGAAGTTTTGAATTTCAGCATCCACGTGCCGCCAAAGCCGTCAAAGCAACTGGATACACTGCTGTGGCAGCAATGCTTGCTGTCGGAGGCATTGAACTTGCAAAAGATAAAATTGCCGAATTAACAACTAGTCCGGAAACCAAATCTGCCGACGAGCCTCTAATTCCAGAATCTCCTACGGACAACAGCTTATCAGATTCATCCGTGCCTGAAGAAACAAATTCATACATAAGTCCTGATGAGTATGACTCCGTTCTTCGTAAGCATGGCTTGAGCATGAGAAATTTAGGTGAAAAACGTTTTCACTCTCCCGAAAAAGCCAAACAAGCAGCTGATCTCGGCCTGCCACCCCTCGACCCGCACCAAACGATTGTAAATGGGTTTGAACAGCGCCATAGAGTAAAAAAGCAAGAATCTTAATCACTCAAATGCATCCCGGTTCTGCTTCCACGCAATGTAAGCATCCATCATAGCTGCCACAGCATCGATCTTCTGGTCCTGCCGCTGCTTGTAAAGCTTCCGGTTGCCGTTGGTGTCCACCAGTGCAATGCAGTTGCCCATTGCAAACTGCATCAGCTTTTCGTCAAACAGCAACTTCCGCTGTTCGCTCAGCTTTTTCAGCTCGCCCAGTGGCACGCTCTCGGTCCTCGCACCCTGAATCACCTTCGTAATGCCAAAGGTGCCATTCTCCTGCCCCCAGCGCTCCACGAATTCCTGCGCGTTGTAGGGGTCGTAGCCAAACGCCCGCACGTCGTACTGGTTCTGCTGCACGAAGTTATCAAGGTCTTCATACACCTGCATCATGTCCAGCACCGTGCCGTCAAATACGAATAGTGTCCCCTCTTTCATGAACTCTTCGTACTGGTTTCTCCGGCTCACGGGCAGCTGGCTCAGGGTGTAGCTGGTAATGTAGTCCCTTGTCTTTACCCCAAAATATCCGCTTGAAAGCGGAAACAAAAACGTAAACGCACAAAAATCATCGCCCATGCTCAGATCCGCGCCCATGGCGCACGGCATCTGCCAGTAGCTTCTCGGTCGGTGGCAAAGGGTCTCTTCATACGGAAAAAAGTATGTATACCCCTCCATCGGCAGATTGAAGCGCTTTGCAAGGATGTCGTTCCGGGCACTGGGCGATTTTTCTGCTCGTTCCACGTCCAGCTGATAGGTCTCGTAGCTCACGGTCTTGCCCAGGTTCGGATTTGCCTTCAGCCACATCTCCGGTCGGCCCACTTCCTCAATGCTGTCCAGCTTGTAGTACCAGATAGAGACATGCGGGTTTACGTACTCCCCCTTCAGGATGCTCAGCAATTCCATTTTGATGTCGTCGCCGCATCCGTTGCGCACCGTGCCCTCGCTGCTTGCCGCAACGATCAGGTAGTTCTCGTTTTTCGCCGCGCCCTGCTCAATGGCACCAATGGGGTCTTCTCGGATGTCGCAGCTTAGCCATTCGTCCACGGTAGCCACCGTGTCGCGCCTGCCCTGCAGCTTTTCAATGGTCATGGGGCGCACTTCCAAAAGGCTGTTGGTCACAAAGTTCTCAATGCCTTTTTTGGTACTTGCCATCTTCACACGGTCTGCTTTCGCACCAGTGGTGTTCTGTAAACTACCTTCGGTCATGAACTTCAGCACCGGCCCCTTTGCCCGTGCCAACGCGGTGCGGAAGGGTGCCAGCACTTCCTCGGCCTGCTTCATAGTAGGCGCTGTGGTCAGCTGCTGGGTGGTGTTCGTGTTGGCGGTCATAAAGTACGCCTGCAAAAATTCCAGGTACATGGTCTTTGCGGCCGAACGTGTGATGATAAGATACTGCTTCGTCACCAGCCGCTTCTTGATGCGCTTGGTCTCGTAGTGTCCGCCTGCCCCGTGCGGGTTCGGCACATACACGCTCCGCTCCACAAAGTAGTACCAGCCAAAGATCTGTTCTGCCCACAGCTTAAAGCTGTCCAGCATCTTCACATCGCCGCCGTCAGTCAGGGTCAGCTCGTCCTCGCAGAACGCGATAAAGCCGTTGATGGCCTTATCGTCATAGTAGATGCCCGGGTTTGCGATCAGGTCGTCGATCCGGTTCATCTCCATGCTGATCTCTCTGCAAACGGGGATCTCCCCGCGCATCACGGCCTCCCGGAACCGGCCGTAGTAGATCGGCGTCGCCGTGTTCGAGAGTGCCATTTTGATTTTTCAGCTCCTGTGTTACTCCTGCGTGATCTCCTCAAAGCCGCTCTTGATAAGAATTGCCTTGACCTTCTCCTTCAGCAGGCGGGGGCAGCGCTCATACAGAGCCTTTGCCTCTTCCATAGTCTCAGCGAACATAATTTCCTGTGCCCACAACTTAGCCATCATACGTACCATCCTCTCTAATTTTTGTGTGATTCGTTTAAGCATACACAATCTCCGACATTTCCATCAGACATTGCTTAAGCATCTTGCTTTCTTCTTTCAGTGTCTTGTTATCTTCCTGCAGTGCTTCCAGCTTCTCTTTAAGTGTCGGCTCCTGTTCGGGCTGGTCCGCAGGGTCAGGCTTTACTCCGCCGTCCGTTACCTCGTAGCAGCCCGGTTTATCCGCGATGCTCCACAACGTATCGCCCACAGCGCAGGCGGCATTGTGGGCGTTTACTGCTTCCACCATAGCGGTGTATGCATCGCACTGCGCCTGTGTCTCCACAGGTTTTGCAAGGGCATATCCAATTTTGATTTCCATGCTGCACCTCCTTTACTTCCAGCGACCTATGACGACAATACTTCCTTTATACTCATTTAATAAAGTTAATCCAGTAGTAGTATAGTCGTATATGCAACAATCTGTGTTTGAGCTGTAAGTTATGCTCTGGCCAAGAGCATAACCGGCACCATAATTTGTGTTAGCAAATGGCACAGGAAACGGAAAATAGGGTTTGTAATTCACGCGATGCCATTCGCAGAATTTGAGCCAGCAAATCTGTGTGCCATCGGCAAAACGGATATAGCCATCACCGGAAGCTGTGATATCACTGCCTGACATCTCGTCAAGCTTTTTCTTGTCATATGCACTCATCAGGCCCGCCGCGCGCTGGGTGGCATTGCCATAGGTAGTGTTGGTTGTCGGCGGTGTGTAGCCCAATGCCGCTATGACATTGGCTTTGGTCAGGCTCAGCAGGCCGCTGACAATGGTAAGGTTCGAGCCAATTTTCACGAGGCCAAACGCACTTGCGGTTGCAGCGCCGTAGGTATGATCCGTAAACACCGCATCTGCGGGTACGGTCTTTTTCAGTTCGTAGGTACACGCAACGGGTTTGCCGCCAGAAAAATACACCGGCTTGGTAGCACTGCCCGCCGTCGCAGTGTCAAGTTTTACAGCGCTGGTAGCACTGCCGCCTGCAGATGCAGAACCCGCGTAGCTGTGCGCGTGGATCTTGGCCGCAAATACGCTTTCCGCCTTGCTCTTGATGTACGCCCACAGCGTACTCATGGGCCTGCGGTGGAAGGTGGCGGTGCTGGTGCTGGTGCCGCCGCCAACGTACTGGCTCACATAGTAGTCCGCATCAGTAGGGGTCGAAGCACCGGTGGTCAGTGCGTTGATCATCGTGTTCAGGTCATCGGCGGTCTTGTTTGCTTTGTCAGTCAGCTTTTCATCCACCTGCGTGCGGGTGTAGTAGTCGCTCATGTTTACCGTCACCATGCTGTCACGCCAGGCATTGGTGTCGCGGTCCCATACCCAGATGCTGTCCGTGGTGCCCACCACAGCCCACCAGCCGTTTTCACCCACGGGCACCGCAGCAGTCAGGGCGTCTGAGGTCTCATACCAGCCCTGCGCGCCCAGCGTAATGGTGCGCACCTGCTCGAAATATTCCTTTGTGGCCTGCAGGTATTCACCGGATTTTGTTTCGCTGCCCTTCGCATTGGATGCGCTTGTGCCCGCATTGGTCTCGCTGGTCTTTGCAGCGCTTGCCGCACCTGTGGCAGTGCTGGCCGCGCTGGATGCTGTCTGGGCATCTTTTTTTGCGGCTGCTGCACTGTCACCAGCTGCGGTTTTGCTGGTATTGGCATCATCTCGCGCCGCTTCGGCTTTCTTTGCGTTGGCCTGAGCACTGGCGGCGCTGGTACCCGCATTGGTCTCGCTGGTCTTTGCTGCGCTTGCGCTGGTGCTGGCATTCGTTTCACTCGTTTTTGCGACCTTCGCACTGGCCACGGAGTTTGTCTCCGAGGTCTTTGCCGCACTGGCCGAACTGGCAGCAGTTGTTTCGCTGGCCTTTGCTGCCTTTGCACTGGCGGCAGCGGCATTCACAAAGGTCTGTCCGTATGCCTCCACTTCCGCCTTCAGCGTCGCCATAAAGTCCCGGATCTCAGAAATGTCAGTTTTTGTGTCTACCACCAGGCCTTCCAGGCATTTCGCCTTGCCAAGCGTCGTGTGGAACGCACAGTTCACCATTCCGCCAGTGGTAATAAGGCCCACCACAATAAAGAACACATCGCCCTGATACGCTACAGCATCCGCCGCCACAATCCAGTCAAATACCACCGCATTGCCTTCAGTGTGTTTGCTTGTCACCGTGTAATAGTTTTTGTCACCGTTTGCATTCTGGTAGTTGATGCGCAGGTCAAACTTCGACATATCGTATCCGCGCCATGTTTTGTTCATTCTAAATCGGATGCGGTTCGCGTCTTTATCTCCCTCAACGCCCAGCACCACACCCCGCTCCGGGATGGCAATTATGCGCAGGTCTTCGTCGATCACAAAGTCGCAGGTGCTGTACTCAGCACTCGTATCCGCCAGCTCGGCAAACTGCTTGTCCAAATCTATCATGTCACTTCACCTGCTCGATCAGTACCTTGCTCGTCACCATTCGGGCTTTGCCGTTCTGGCCCGCAAGGTACACCTTAAAGCTTTTTCCGTCAGTCACCTCATCCGGCACATTGCACTCGCCTTCTGCGCCCACAGGCACTGCATGTTCGTCGTTGAACACAGCAATTTTCTTGGCGGCGAGCCACTCCGGATCACTCAGCTCAAAGCGGCAGCGCAGATAGCCCTTGCTTCCCGCCGTAATACCCGCAAAGTCGCCGTGTTTGGCAAGCTGCTGCCCCGTCACAGCAAAAATCAGTCTGCGCATTTCTCGTCCTCCTTGTCACACGCCGTGTACAATCGCCATTCAAGCTCGCTGATAAGATTCTTTGTCGCTTCCATCGTGCTGGAACTCTGCGGCGGGTCAAACAGCATCTTCACCTTCAGCGCCGTATAGCTCTTTACAGCTTCAATGTCCGCCCTGTTCTGGCAAAACTCGCTCCATGTTGCCGTTGCATCGCTGATGCCAAAGCCCTCCTGAGGCCCAACACCCATCTGCCGCAGGATCATCAGCACGCTGTTGATGTGCATGATAAGGTCTGCATCAAACGCCGTATACTCCTCGGTCAGGCCAAGGAGTTTCTTCACCGAGGTCAGGATACTGTCCATTTCTCATCACCTCAGTCCGGGATGCATTTGTTGTCCCACTTCTTGTAGGCGTCCAGATAGGTCTCGTTCTTGTCGCCGTTGTGGGTGATCTCGTAGTACATGCCGTCAGACACGGTGGTGCTCACCAGCGCCTTCCAGTTCTGCAGGGTTTTGCTGAACCATACGATGAACACATCCTCCATCGTCAGCTTCTTGCCGTTGGTCACATCCACGTGAGCGTTAAAGTAGTCCACCACCAGCTGCTTTGCACGGTTCAGCATTGCATCGTTTTTCATTTTGTTTTCCTCCTTTTATTATTCCTCGTGGTCCATCACGCCCTCGGCTGCAATGGCCGCATTTGCCCAGAACAATGCCTCGTCCAGCTTTGTCAGCGCCAGACTACGTTCCCGACTTGGTGCAATACACCGCACCATTCCTTCTGTCTCCTGCATCTTCAGCCGCAGGTTTGTGCTGTATGCCGCTTCCGCAACATTGAATTTTCGTACAGGGTACATCTTCATTTCCTCCATGGGCAGGTGTCGCCCGGTCGTCTTTCGGCAAATGCAGGCTTTAGGATCGTATCATCTCCATAGTGGATGGCCTTGTGGGTCCGATCGCTCACGCAGATCACGTTTTCCGGGTCCAGCAGTGCGTACGAGTGCTGGAGCACGTCCTCTTTTGTCAGCGGATTCAGATGGTGGATAATAATGCGCGGCCGAATGGGCTTTCCATTTTGTATCACCCAATCCGTGATCTCGTGGTCAGAACATCCCAAATCGCACCCTGCATCCCGCACAATGATCCTGTCCCGGAACTGCCGCCACTCTCTTGACTGGTAAAAACTCTGATTTAGCCACCGGTCAAAACCAAAAGTATCAAATCCAACTTTGCCATGGAGCTGCAAATAATGGAAGCGGTCTTCAAAGGTCGCATGCTGGCAAAGCTCAAAGTATGTCTTCCTGGGCATATGCTTAGTACCCCACGCACCAGCAGATCATGGCAAATGCCGTGCAGATCATAGAGAGGCAAATCACCTTACCATGTAGGTTCTCAAGACCTTCCATTTCGTCATGGTAAGCGCATACAAATGTAAAAATCAGCGTACACCAACATCCGAATCCGCCGATTCGCTTATCAACAATTTGTGGAAGCCCGACTGCGATAGCCGTCAAAAGCGACAGAATACTCGGAGGCAAATACCACCAGTACCGCTTGCTTGTTGGTCGTTCTCGGTCTGTGAACAAGCATGCAAGCATGATCCACGGCATCGCCGCCATCAGCCAGAAGCAGATTTCTTCAAATGCTGTCATCATAAAAATCCTTTCTTCTGCAACATGTCATCTGCAAGCAGTATCGGTGTCCATGCAACTGCTCCCGTCAAAAGCACTGTCTTCCATTCGCACAGGATATTGTGCTTTACCAGAAAAATCGCTGCCGCAAAGCAGATAAAAAACAGAATTGTCAGGACGACTCCGGCCGCATAAGAGCTTTTAAAACTCATAGTCGGCATCATCACCTTCGTCCACGCCATTGTACTTTGCCATAGCTTTCAGCACATTTGCGTACATTTCTTTGGTGTCCTTTGCGTTTTCCAGTGTCTCGGTCTTTGCCCGGAGCAGTTTGTTTTCTTCTTCCAGTTTTTTCTTTTCAAGGTCCGCTTTCATAGTAGCCAGCTTCAGGAAGTGCGTTGTTTCTGCACTGGAAGCCGTCCCTTCTCGCAGCCTTCTTTCCACCAGTTGCATGGTCAGGTTTATCATGTACTGTTCCTGTGCTTCCGGACTTGTTGCAGGCCGGGCCGAAGCCACAGCCGCTTCTCCCGGTGTGTTCTTCTTCGGTCGCATTCAAAAGGCCCTCTTTCTTTTGTGTCTAAAATTCAGTTTTTGCAAAGGCTTATGGGTGCGGTGGCAGTGCTTTTCATTTGAAGGGAGAAAGCGAACATTCCGTATAAAGGAGAACAACACAGAATGCCCCGATGCCGGTGGAGGTCGAACGTCATGAACTCAGAAAGCTCTCAGGAGGCGCTCGCCCCATAAGCCCTTGCAAAAACTGCCGAAACCTCAGTCTACACCCCAAGGCCTCGGCAGCATGTTTAAAGCCCAAATATCAATTTTCCCTCCGGGGAAATATCAAAGACCGGCGCGATTTGAGAGGGGGGTGTCGATTTTGAGACCCCTCCCTATGGCCTTAAGCACTTTGTGCATAGCCGGTATCGTCCTTGATCTCGATTTTGAGCTTCTTGTAGATGTTAATTGGATCGTTTGCCACGATTTTATTGATTGCTTTCTCAATTTCGTAGGCATTTTCATTGTCTGTGAACTGAGAAGAGGTCTGTGCCAGCCGCATAAGCAGGCCAGACGAGTTATAGCCGTGATCCATGTCATACTGATACCACTGCTCGAACTGCTCATACGGATTGTAGGGATTATCGAACGTGGTCAGAAAGCATCGAACCATAATTCAAAGCCTCTCTTTCCTGTTATCACTTTCCAAGTGCATCATAAACGGTGGATTCAGGAACGCCACACGCCTGTGCAATCTCTTTATAAGTGTAACCGCTTCGCAACATCGCTCTCGCTTTGGTCAACTTAGCCGAAGACAACGAAGCCGTGGTTTTGGGCATTGCGCGTTTCACGATTTCATCCGAATCAGAAGAATTCAGGAACTTTGACAGCATGTTGTCGGAAATTGCGCCAGCCTGAATAGCTTCCCATTCTCTGTCGCTAAACCTGACTTTGGACTTTTGCCCACTTGCGCCGACCTTATCGCGAGCGCGCTGCATTTCAACAGAAGAAATCTTCTTGATTTCTTTCTTGTCCTCAGTGTTTTGCGGGTCTAAGCCCAGTTCCTGAATTTTGGCCTTGATGTTGGCATTGGCAATCAGCATTGCCTTGCGCTCCTTAGGTTTATTGGCCAGCATTGTGGTGTACTTGTCTTTCAGTGACATAACTTCCGCAGCATATGTCTTGGCTGCCTCAGGATCACGCTGGATGCCCTTCATGTTGACCGCCTCTTTGCGGGCCTGTGCTGCCATAGCTTTGAGCTTATTAGAGAAGTCTGCGTACAAGTTCTCCTGAATAGTGCCAGAAGAGAGGGTTCTTGCGTCCTTTGTCTCGGAAATCAGACTTACGGTATCCTCGGCAATACGCTCTTTCTTAGTCTTCGGATCGATGAAGGCACGCCCACTCTCCTTATAAATGAGTTCACCAGTTTCTTTATCCACGCGCACGCTACCACGACGCTCAGGCACACGGATGGTCTGCTTGCGCCGAGACAGGAGCGTTGATGCGCCACCATAATGCGTAGTACCGTCCTCATCCACACGGATTTGCCACTTTTCTTTCAGTTCCTGGATACCGTTCTCCCTCTCAGAGCGTTTGTAATCCAGCTTGTGCTTCTCTGCATCGATAACAACCATCGAATGCTTGACAGCACGAGCCAGTTCCTCTTCAGACGCACCACGAAGAGTCATGTCCGTGATGAGGTTCGAGATAACACCCATTTCACGCTGCTTCTCTTCTTTTTTCATGAGACGCACATTGTTGGGATTGCCTTCAGGAACTGCATATGCAGTCTTGGGGTCAAAACCTTTCAACTGTTCCAACGGACGAGTAGATTTAATGGGCACCTTATCGCTGACAGGAATCGCCATAACGGTATCACCATCGAAGTCTGCACCGGACAAACGCTCTGCCACCTTGGCATTGATGCCGATAGCATCCTGAATCTGTCCAAGATTGCGCTTGCCGCTGACATTTTTGTTGTTGACAGTAACAATCGGAATCTCAAAGGTGCCGGCATGAGGATAGCGAATCAGTGCAAGCTGTGTGCCATTCTCATAGGTCGGACAGTAAGCTTCCGTTTCCTTGATTCGGTTGATAGGCAGAATAACCTTAGTTGATTGCCCCGGAAATGCCGATGCTTTCAGTGTCATGGACGTACCTTCACAGGTATCGGCAAAGTCGTTCAGCAGCTTCTTTTTAACAGTAGGATTATCGTAGTGCATGATCTCATCATGCTGCGCCTGATAATCCGCAATTGTAAGCTTCAACTGATTCTCGATAAGCTTCTTGGGCTGCTTGGACAGGAACTGCGAAGACACATTTCGGGACATGGTATCCCAATCGCCTTCCTCTTTCAGCTTGTTAATAGGAGAAAGATGCTCCTTTCCATCAGAACCGATGTATGTACTCTGGCCATTGGCTTTGATGGCTGCACCAAATGGATTGTCCGGATCAGCTTTCGCTTCCTTCAGAACCTTCATTTTGGGCGTACCGGAAGGTTTGTTGGTGTTGAACATGATGTCCACACCATCGGGAAGATCATCCGAGTAGACAGCCATGCCTTTCAGATAGTGGTCACCATCGACAAGGATACGAACCTGCGCATAATGACTCTTACCAAGGTCAAGATCTGGCACGCCGCGGCGAATTTCCATGACACCATCTTTGTCTAGGCCACCTTCATCGCCATACCGGATGGCAACACGGCTGGAATCCAGACTTGCAGGACGCTGAAGCTTCTTGAACGTATCACCGCCATCGTCAGAATGATAATCGCCGAGCGAATCAATCTGATCCTGATGCTGATAAGCATACTTCTGGTCGAATTCAGGCTTAGCCAACACCGTAATGTTAGTCTGCTGACGGATGTTGGTCGGCTGACGGATACCTACGCCATAACGTTTGTAACCGTATTCCGCTTCCAACGTATATGCAGCGTCGTCAAGCTCAGATTGCGACACACCCATTACAAGATTGGCACCTTCGGAAATATCGATCATGCCTTTCTTGTCCACTTCTTTTTTCAACGTGTCAGCAATATTCTCTGCACGCTGCGCTTTTTTATCAGCAGTGCCTGCATATTTTGAGCGCACACTGGACTCGCTCATACCAAGCTTTTCACCGATGGCTTTCCAGCCGAAACCCTGTTCCTTTAAAGCAGCGATTTTCTCATACTCAGATGCCTTGCGCTCATGGATTGCTTTACGTCGAGCCACTCGAAATTCGGTAAGACCAAGCTGGTACTCCTTGGGAAGAGTGCTATTGATTTGATCTAAAATTTCATTCTCGGACATGCCCTTCTTCTTGAGCGTTTCCACACGAGACAGAAAGTCACCAGAGTGCTGATAAGGATTATCACCGGAACCCCAAGGATAGCGGCCGGAATGGCGCTTTGTGCCGTAATGCTCCAAAATATCAGAGTCGGAACTCGTGCCGTAGTAGTTTTTAAGGTCTTTCTCAATTGGATTCATAACGCTGCTCCTTATCTCAGATCCGCAATGATTTTGTCAAATTCTTTAATCTTTTCGATGATGGGATCAATGATATCTGCCGTCGGTGTCTCGATGAGAACATCATCATTTTGGTAAATGCGATTTTCGATAAGAATATCTTTTGGTTTGACATGATACTCCATGCAGAACAGCGCATCATAAATAAAGAGCTGCTCCATATGTGCTGGAACAGCTCCTGTTTTAAGATCATGAATACGAAGAAAATTATCTTTGTCGTTAAATGCAATGGCATCTGTAGTACCAAAACAGTTTTCGCTGTAAAACAAAACCTGCTCGGGGTCCATACGGAAGCCAATTGCATCGTTGACATATGCGTTGAGGGTTTTCTTGCTCTTCGGGAGCTTTTGCTTCAGGTTAATGCACTCTGCAGCAAAAGCATGAAGCCGAGTGCCTTTCTCCTTTGCTTGACAACTCATGAAAGCATCCACCAGGCGTTGAGTATCATAGTTCAGCCAATGATACTTACTTGCGCCCAGAAAGGCGTGCTGCCCAACGAGCCTGGAATGATCGTTCCATTGCATTGAGAACTTCCTCCTTGTTCTCAGGATAAATGAAAGCGGCAAAGCTCATCTCATTCATCTGACGGACATAATAATCCTGATTCGGACGATGAGGTGCATTTGCTGAGCGCTTGCCTTCGAGTGCTGCCCAGGTGGAACCATACAAAACCAAAAGGTCAGGATGCCCCTGCACCTCGTTCGGGTCGAGATGGACCACTACACAGCCGGGAAAGCGTTCTTTCAGTTCTTTCGTCAATCCCTGTTTGAATTTGTTTTCGAGCATGATAAAAAAACCTCCAAAATAAAAGGAATAGTGCGTTCAAGACGCGTTCTATTCCCCCCATAAAAGGGCATGTTTTTATCGCGTCAGTTTTTGCTAATTTTTGCAAGATTTTATTATTTTCGGGCAAAAGAAAAGCCCCTGCGTTGTTAGCGCAGAGGCAGATCTTATTTACTGTATCAGTCGTACCACTCAGGTTCTGGTTCAAGGTCATCGTCTGGATAGCTTGCTTCCTCTGTCGGAGATGACAAAAGATCTATGTCGTTATCATCGATATGATCTCCGCATTTCGGGCACAGCCATTCATCATCATGATGCACCATCTGGCAATGACAGTTCCAACACCAATGTTCGCCTGTTGGTTCATCATAGCCGGGAGTATGGAGAACACGGTAGTCAAACGATCCGTCTGGATGCTTCACCCATAGCACTGGTAGACCAAGTTCCAATGTAGTGTAGATCCAAACTTCATCGCCATTTGGAAGAACATCTCGCCCTTCAAAAGAGTAATCGTGCTCGCGCCAATTTTTTGCAAGCGCATCCATATAGTTCATATTTTTCACCTCGCACTTCATTAAAGGGCAGTACGTCTATTTAATGCAGTTCTATATTACACTGTTAGGGGATATAGTTCAAGGTTAAAATATTGTAACATTTTCCGGCTCGATAAGACGTTAAACTTTTGCCGTGGCCAAAAGCCCGTTTTTTATCCTTAATTACTATATATAAAATTTTAAAATTTTTATTAAGTTAAAGAAAAAAGTGGGTTTTTGACCAAATGGCAATTTTATTACGTATTATCGTAATATTTTGTGGCCATTTTTGCAAAAATTTTTGGCCACGAAGTGGGTTTTTGGCCAAAAAGTTGCCGAGAATCAGTCAAAATCGTTCATCACCTTCCTTGCCGCGGCATAAATGAACCGTTTCACAGACCACCGATCAATCTGATATTCGGCCCGAAGCCGCTCAAGTTCAGGGTTCGGATACTCTCCACACCGAAACTCAGTCACGTCCAGTGCCCTGCGAAGCCGTGCATCCGCTGAACTTGCACTGCAGTGAAAACGATCGCTAAGTACATTTTCAATGTCTGTCAGTGTGACAAAACGATTATTCCGCATTTCATGAATAGCGAAATCAATCGCTTCTCCCATGAGATCTCCACCGAATGTCGCCATCGGCACCTGCATTCTCACGAGAAAGTCATGTGTTTTCTGCTGCATTTTGCATCTCCAATCTTATCTACGAATTCGTATGTAGTCATCCTATCACCGCTGTCCCGAGCTCCTCTTAACCTTACCGAGAGCTACTCGCCATGCAAAGACCTCAGCATCAAATTCTTCTTTTGAAACCCCACGCTTTTTAGCCTCATACAGAGCCTGCGTATACGACCACGTTCCATCAACATAGCGCCCGGCATAGATATCGGCGATTTCTTCCTTAGTCATCACGACCTTACCTCCACGTCCGGCAGAATATCCGTGTGGAAATAGAGCTTATAGTGGTATGGATCGGTATGAGTACCGGTGATATCCTCAACAACATACATGGTGTACTCGTTCAGATAAATGTAGTTTTTCTTATACTCGTTTGGGCCGGTCTTCACCGTACACACAAGTTCGTTGTTATCATTGTTCGAGATGGACATAGCGCCTTCCATTTCAAGGATAACATTGTCCGTGCGTGCGTTATAGACCGTGATCCGGCGCTCAGTTTCAAAGTAATTGGCCTGCTTGGAAATGTTCCGATTCACCTTATCCGCTTCGGAGCAGCTACACAGAACCATACAGCCCACGAGCATCATCAGGCATGCAACAACACAAATAATACGATTTTTCATAGTTAATCACCTCATCCAAATATCATGTAAACCAGAAGCAAGAACCAACCAGTGCATCTGATAATTTTCTGTCTTTCTCTATCTGCATTCTTAGTAAAAAACATCCCAATGTTAATAGCTTGCAAAATAACGCTTGCGAACAGCACAATTTGCATCACTTCTCCACACTTTCCTTTCCCGTCTGCTCATCCTTCGGCCAGTACGTGTAAATATCATCGAACACCACCGGGATCTTGCTCTGCAGTTCCTTCAGCAGCGGGCACATCAGCTCACGCATCTGAGGATGGGCCGCCACAGGAGTACGCAGCTTGAAGATGTTGCGCCACTCGCGGTAGTTGGCCGTCACCACGATCTCGGTCTTCAGACACAGGGGCAACACACAACGAGCCTGTTCGGGACGCATACCGAGTGCAATCATATCCTTATAAAGGATTTCCGCAGATTCGCAGGAATCAAGCCAAGTGCTGCCAGGCGTATATTCTGCGCTTTCACGTTTCTTGTCAGTGTCGGTCACATCAATATAAAACGGTCGAATAAAGCTCAGCTCTCCACCAAACTTCTCCTTCGAGTAGTTGCAGTACCGGGTGCTCTCCTGCGCAAAGGATGCAATGCGATGCCGCACCAGCTCATTGGCCACACCACGGTCGCACGCGAACAGCACGCTCAGCTGAGAATGCTCAAGCATGGCCTCATGGCCTTGCTTCACCAGAAAGCCCACCAGCTTCTTCGCAGACTCTCCATCCGGCGTGATCTTGTCCTCGCTCTTGTAGCAGACCCGGGCAACGCGCTCGATCTGCTGCAGCTCCTTGATGCCTCCCTTAGAAATATCAGTGAGGATTTCGTACTTAGGTTCAACGATTTTCATAATTAAATCTCCTTTTCATCAGTGAATCCACCATTTCGAGTTGACTGAGGCTCTTTCCATTACCTCTTTGGGCCACCATGCTGATGCCAATATCCTCGATCGGGATAATGTATCCGAGATGAGCCAGTTGCTTATGGTCGCAAGTTTCCACCTTCGGACACTTCTGGCATTTAGGTGCAAGTATCGTAAGTGCTCCGAAGTCGTTGTTCATGTTGTCCACTCCGATATCATTTTGCACTCCCAATCCCCACAGATATCACCCGAAGCATGTTTCTTTGCAAACGCCATGCCCTTCTTGATGGCCTCCTGCTTATTCTCTGCTTTGACTTCAAAAGCCTGATGTCCACCACCATTGTCGGTACATTCAAACCAAAATGTGTACTTCATATATCAGCCAGCCTTTCTCTATCAGGATCTCGCAAAATAGAATCCCAGTCTCTAATAAGTTTCCGTAAGCCATGATCATCTGCTATTGGGTTCATCGTTTCTTCATCATATTGCACTATGACACTGCCTGCTTTATCGCATCCAAATCCGCAATTCCGACACTGAATCTTATACTTGATTTCCAGGCTTGTCCCAGTGGTCGCTGTTCCGTATACAGTTGGCCTCACTTTTGAATAGCATACCGGACAACATCTCATATAAAATCCTCCAAAATCGAGTCAAGCAGAATCTCCAGTACCCGGTTTAAGCCCGCCACCACACGATATGGCCACGGTTCTTTCGGCTTCACCCGGGAAGGTGTATCAGACTTTCTCAGCGCACCATAAAGCCACCTGTCGAACTGTCCAAGTGAAATATCATTCTCCATGCACCATTCACGGACATCTACGTAGCTAATGTCGCCATTCATGCAAAGCTCGACTACATCACGCAACTTAGCGTTCGGCTTGATCAGGGTATCTTTTTGAAGCTCGTAATCCTCAAAATACAAGTCCTCGCGTGACCCGTCAGGCCTGCGAATAACTTGTGCAAAAGCTTTGCCATCCGCATAAAGCGTCGTAACATCCTCATCAATGTCGATTCGAGGGATGTCGTACCTCCATATGGCCTCAACAACTTCTTCGTAGTCAATCATATCGCACCTCACAGCAGAATCCGAAACCAGATAAACCAAAGCACCTTCAGCGTGAATTCAATAATGATGGCCCAAGCGCACAAAATAAGTGTCAGCGCGATAGCTCGGCCAAGAAATTTGCCAACTTTCGTCCAAATATCAGTCACTTTTCATCAACCCTTTCAAACCCTGCAAACTTTCCGAAGCCAATATTTCCATGCTCGCAGTGGTGAACCGGTTCATATTTTTTCAATTCAGGCACATGATTTAGAGCATCGGCTAAACCGACATAGCAGAGACCATCATTGAATTTCTGTTCGCATAAGCTGCATTTGTAAGCTGGAAAATAGAATGTTGTCACTCCGCATACCTCCTCGCAGCATCCACTCGGCACTCCGCAGCGTTCAACTCAAAAATAGCCGCGTCCACAAATTCCGGGTCGCAGTGCTCAAAGTGATTTCGGGCCACCTCCAAGGACTGCAGAGCCTCCCGCAGCGTATTGACTGTCGTCGGGATTGGCTCCATGCGGAATATCTTTTTGACATACTCAGCGATTTTGCGTAGCATTTCTACACCTCCACATCTTCGTAACCTGACGAGCCGTGAGCCAGCCCTCAACATCATCATGGCCAAGCAACTGCGCACCCATCGCCTCGATAAGCCCCTGCCCAAAGCCATAGGAACCCCAGCCCCAAACGCCATCCCAGATACGATTTCCAGCAGCATCATATGCAATAATTTGCTCACCGCCATCATGCCGTCCGCCAGGAAGAAACTCCTGATTGTCCGGTCTGTCCATTTCTGGCCAACGGCGTCCATAAGTATGCGGAACCTTAGCGCGCTTCAGCAGAAGATCAAGCTTCTGCATCTCGGTCATGTGATTCCAAACCCGGAGTTTCCAGGTTTTCTTAGACATGTTTCTCATTTCTGCATTTCCTTTCGTCGGCCTCCATGGTCTTTGCGATTTTATGCTGAATATAAAGCACACAGCCAGCCTGACTATCACACCCGAATGAAGCCAATAGTCCAGCAATAGCATTCAGACAGTTCAAGTCTTCTTCAGTAAATATCATTTGACCTTCACCTTAGCTTCCTTAAAGTTGATAGGCTTCTTGCTACCCTCCCGTGCACACTCCGTCAGGCACTCATTACAGGGCTCATCCGTCTCCAGCACCTTGAAGCTCTCACACTTCGGGCAGTAGGTTGCATAGTCCACTTCGCGCATCCAGTCATTCATCAGGCTTCACCTCCGAAATAAAAGTGTCTCTTCCGCAGCGAGGACAACGTGCCAGAACCTCGCCATTATGGATTGTGCACTCCTTCATGCTGTTCCAATTGGATGCAGGAATCCCAAAATGAGCATTACAGCCACCGCATTTAACGGCAACGAGCTTATCATCAGGGTTCCCATACTCATCGAGGCTACCGATGTATTTATGTACCCAATGCTCATTGCAAAACGGGCATTTCAAAATTCTACTGCTCGCAGGAACTTCATCCATGTCGTACAGCCACACCTCAGGGGCAACAGGATGGCGTTTATTGCAATTGGTACACTCAACCGATATCCAAGGACGTTTTTTCTGGGTCTTCTCCTGCTTAACGAAGAACCTATCATCCAGAATATCTTTTATAGAAATGATCACCGAATGGTTACAATAGTTGCATTTCAACTCAGCTTTTTCATTGGGAACGCCTACTCGCCACGCTACCCCATCGCAAATCTGGCCATTCTCTTTAATAATCGTAGCCTCACAATTGGGGCAAAGGACTTGATAGTTCTTTTTCTTAACCTCCCCAACCTTCACAGCAAACCTATCATCCAACTCCGGGTGCGTCACCCGCTGGTTCAGTGCCCAGAGGAGATTCCAGCAGGCAGCGCGCAGGTGATCCTCGTCGTCCATACCAACCATGTACTTTGCCAGATGCCGAGAAGCACTGTCAAGCAACGAATGCAGCGGGATACCCTTATCCACATTGTGCTCACCATACTTCAGCGCACCTTCCTCGCAGTGCTTGCTGACCTCCATGATGCCATACCAAGGAAGAAGATTCATCCGCCCCTTTCCTGCGTGCATATCGCGCTTGGCACCGGTTTCAAATTCGGTGCGATCTCCGGAATCTTTAATCATTTTGCTTTCCTCCATGTGTAATAAACAGCATAAAGCTGGTTGCGCTCTTTAAGTCTATTGACAATTTGTTTGTTGATTTCAATATGTGCTCTCGGAGCAAACAGTTGTTCTGGAGCATTGATGTAACAGTATCTCTCGCTAAAAGGAATACGTTTTTCGCTTCGATCAACCAAGAAGCGGCCTGTGATAACACCGTCGTTCCTGATACAGAGATATTTCCAAATAGCAGACAACGGACTGCTGTCGTAAGGAACAAACATTGCATCTTGCTCGCCAAAGTGCGTTACGCGATGGCAATTGGCGTTAATAACTTTGACCAGCTTCTTTCTATTTTTCTTTGAAATATTTCCCATCAGCAGAACCTCCTGATTCTCCCCTGCATAACCTTGTTGGGAATATCCAGCCACCGGATTTTGCATTTGTCCTTGTAGTCAGGGCGCAGCTTCTGCAGAATCATCTTCAATGGCTGCCTCTTAATTTCTTCAATCAAGTCCATGAGACAAGCCGTTACTTTCTCGAAGTATTCTGCAATCGCATTTAAGGCATCTTCCATTTTCTCACAGGTCGTCGCAATAAACCTTAAAGAATCATAAATATCATGCTCCATAAAATTTCCTCTCGTTAAACGCCTTCTTCGAGTTCAGTGCCCTCGAAATCGCCAGATCAATTCCCGCCCTGCTCTTCAGATGATAGTAGAACAGGTTCTTGTAAGGTGTGTTCAGCCGGTCGATTCTGCCTGCCGCCTGCTCCATAATCTTGTAGGAGTAGTTCTGCGAGTAGAATATGACGGTATCGGTCTTGATGCAGTTCCAACCTTCTGCACCCGCATTGTACTGGACCAGATATACCCACTTCTTACCGTCAGGGATTGGCTGGTGCTTATGGCCGTTCCATTGTGCTATTTCCGCATCATCACCATATGGCAGATTCATGAGAATATCCAGCTCATAATCGAAATTATAGAAGATTATGACTCTGGGGCGGGTCATGCAAATATCCAGAACTTTTTGCGACCTAGTCAGGTCTGTGTTCACCAGTTTCCGCAGCAAATAACAAAACTCGCTGGCGGTCTCAATGGGCTTGTTTTCCCACAGGTTCCAGCGAGTTTTACAAATTTCCAGATACTTAGGCTTGTCATACTCGACAAAAACATTCTCATGGTGAGATACAGTAGGTCGCTCAAAATCCATATCTACAAGCACCCGTTCACGCAAGCGTACCAGTCGCTGGGTGTTCAGATACCGGTCAATTTTCGGATACTTGGAAAAACGACTATAGATTACGTGTTCATTGTTGAACTGCGTCCGGTTTTTATAGAACCCGTTTGCAATAAACACCGGAATGTAATCTGTCCAGCAATCTCCCGGAGTAGCGCTCAGAAGAATCCAGTCATTCTCCTTCGCGATTTTCAGGAAGGATTTGACCCATTGCCCGCTGCCAACAACTCTCTGCTCATCGAAAATGAAAAATGCGTTCTTCACGCCGACGTACTTTCCGATGTTGTTCCATGAATCCACAACCACCTTGTGATCGTAAATATCAAGGTTGCTGTCGGTGGACATATAGAAATGGGCCAGTTCTTCCTCCCACTCGCCTGTATCGCGCTTCCTCGCAGTGGTGATAATGTACAAGTCGGGTGGATCATGCATCTTAACGTAGTTTTGGGTGTTTACTGTGCCACCACAGAGCGTATAGTAAAATGCCAAACTGGTTCTTGATTTTCCGCTTCCTACACCACCACATAAGATGCATCCGATTTTCATTCGTTCCAGCGCATCTTTTTGGTAGTCATAGAGCGTTATACCCGCCATCCAATCACCTCATTTCCGTGTGAACATGAATCTGGTTAGGATAGCAATGGTTCTCATAAGCTAAAAGCTGTTTGGTGCATTCTTCCTCGTCTTCACCTTCACCGCAAATCGTGTAGGAAAAAGTTCTTTGCCTTCTTTTGTAAAAACTTTCCAGAGTTCCTTTATGTGATTAGTGCAGTCCGTGTTTTTTACAATATTCTGCATACTGAAGCCCCTCCTTGGTAGCCTCTCTCATGATTTCCTGCAGAGTCGGCCCAGTGTACTTCGGATGTACCAAAGGCAGTACCGGGTCATTGGTTGCATAGCCAAATCTGCAAAAATCGCAGTATTTCCTTGCCACAGACACGTTGTGCATCACAGCGCCACACTTTGCACAGCGCTTTGTAACTTTGCTATCACCCATGAAAATCACCCAGCCTTTGTTTCATCACTGATATTCGGGCAATAATCTGTGTAGAAGGTCAAATCGAAAGTTGCCGAACCGTCGCTCTCGAAATTTACATTTGCTTCCGCCACAGCTTCATGCTGATAAACTTCGGTCAGGATTGCTCCAAACATCTCAATCACGCTGCTTTCGGCTACAGGAAATGCTTCTGCAATTTCCGCGCTCGTGAATATCCAGTTGCCGCTGGAGGTGTTCTTGGTACCTTCCTCGACCATCCATTTCACCATTGCCGGAACATAGTTTCTTGCGCTCATGCTGTTCTCTCCTTTGTTTATTCAAATATAAGGCTTGCACCTCTGGTGGGTCAGGCAGGATTTGAACCCGCGATCATGCAGTTATGAGCTGCCAGCTTTCAGCCAGACTAAGCTACTGACCCAAAATAAAAAGAGCCTCAGATTTCTCCGAAGCTCTCATGCATCTGCAAAGGAAGTGGATTATTTCGCGTTATCTTCAGGTTCACAGGGGCGAACGTCCAGATGTGTTCTTCCCTGAGCATCCGTAAAGTAATCAAACTCTTCCGGGTTATGGAAAAGCTTTTCATACCTCTGAATGAGTTCCTGTGACAGGTCGCCGAAATCATCCTCGGTCAGACCAACGATCAGGAAAGTTCCAACAACAATATCATAGGGAATCCCGATCTCGTTGCAAAGAACTCTGTTGCAGTGCTCGAAGGTATCCTCGGCCAGCTTGCCTTCCTCATTGCAGATAAGTGCAACCGGATCATCCCACGGATAGACCGCCTGAATCGGACCGGCCACTTCTTTCTGAAGAGATTCGAGCGAGCCGTCGATTTCAATAACTTCAGGATACTTCTTGGGCTGGATTCTCAAGACTTTCATACGTTCAACCTCCCAAAATCAAAATATCAATCGAGCTGTTTCCTCTGAGAACGCCATTTGCGACGTGGGCACTCACCGACTGGCACATTCAACCGAGGACCGACCCCGGCACTCGATAAATACCATCAGACCATATTCTGCAAACGCTGCTCCATGATGTCCGGTGCTACGTACGCAATATTCACCAGATACTGCGGTACACCGTAGAGTTTGGCGACATGGTTCTCGATGATGCAGCCATCATAAGCTTTCTGGTCATCAAAAATGCCGATGAAGCAATCCGCCTCGGACATTTTCTCAATGGATTTACCCAGATACCACAGACGGTCATTGGCATTTTCAGGAGGGGTGCCCTCAAAGTACGTCGGGATGACCTCCAGTTCTTCGCCGAAAATAGCCTCGGCGATTTTATGCATCTGGTCCATAGTTGCATGGATCTGTTCTGCAGTGCGAGCACGCATCGGACAGCTGATAAACAGTTTTTCCATAGTATCCTCCTTAGAACGGCACTTCAGGAGCAGGCTCTGCGTACTGAGCGTAGCGCTCCGCATACGGGTCAGCATCAGCATCCTGCTCAACATACATCACATCGGCGTACAGACTGTATTCGCCAGGGAAGTTTCTCTTCTCAACGAGATTTGCTTGCAGGCAGACGTTCTTGACACGGATGAAGTCCAGCTGGCTGATGGTGTCCTCGTTGCAGAGCAGGCGCTTGCCAGCAGTTGTGACCCAATAGATGTGCGGCGGCCACTTGGAGTCCATCTTGATGTTGACCGGCACGTAGAGCGTTGGCACAAACGGCTCGTCGTAAGTGCGCTCAGGGTTCGGCTTGGTCTGCTTGACCTTTACACCCAGATCCAGCAGATGCTGCGCGAGCTCCTCGGTAGGAATTACCACGTTGACACGGCGCTGGTCAGAGCCAAAGCGGTCACGCTCCGGGTCGCCGGAGAAGTTGGTGGTAAAGATAAAACGGGTATCGTCGATATTGACTTTCTGGCGCTTGGTGTACATAAATATCAGTCTCCTTTTTACTTGTTGATTTCAATTTCCAGAATTTTCAGGTCTGCAGTGAAGGCATTCATATTGAGAAGGAGCTCCGTATAGTCATTATTTGCGCAGGCTTTAAGGAACTCATTCCAGTCCTCATTGGTCTTGGAAATTAACTTCTTCATAGATTCTCGATCGGGATTAGACTTAGGGGCAGCTTTCTTCTGCGTAACAGTCTTCCCGGGATACTTCTTCCCGCTCTTCTCGACCCAATTCTGGATCTCCCTGTAATAGCTGCCCTTGTTGCCGCCGCAACGCTTTGCAATTGCCATGGCCAGCCCCTTCTCCGGGTCGAAAACATCCTTCTCGCTGCACTTCACAACGGTCTTGGAGCCATCCGACCAGTAAACGATCGTGGCCGGAGGAGCAAAGATAACGTCCTTGATAGCAGCGGTGTTCGCAGCAGAAGTGCCCTTCTTACCCGCATTGAGCCCTCCATAACGAATACTCAAATTACCACCCCGATCAGCGATCAGATCACCCGGGAGAAATGTGAGTTCATGACCAGTATTAAGAATCACTCTCGTCAGGCCGTCGTGCATATTCTTCTCGACGGTTTCGATATAGCCAATCAGTTGTCCTTGGGAATCACACAGCTTGTTCGCCATAAAATATCACCTCACGTCAAAATTTCTTGCTGCTTCTTCCTGCGCATCGCTCCATGGAAGATCCGGTGCTGTCCAGGGAGCAACACCGTCGTCACCAACGAACCAGTTGAAGTCGCCGTACTTGGAGATTTCCTCAACTGCCTCATCGACTTCCCGGTTGAAATATCTTTTGTCGATATTCTCCTGCATCTGGAGCTGATAGACCGCCTCGCTTTCCAGCCAGCGGTAATCCTTTGCTCCGGTCACAGAAGCATATTTCCGTTCGCCGGTATCCGTCAGGCCCGCTTCCCGCAGCAGCAGAGCGCCGCCCTTTCCCGGCATGATCGGGCAGAACTGTCCAACGCGTCCCACAAAAATATAATTGTGCTCGCCTTCAGGCAGATCCTCGTTCTTGTCGAGATAGATAGCGCCCTTGGAAACGGTCTTTGTCTCGCAGAGGTCAGTGAACTCGATCTTCTCCTTGGAGAACAGGGTCTTGAACACATACGGCACTTGGAACTGTGTGCCCGTAGCCGTCCATTCGCCGCCTTCGTCCTTGCAGTCGCCCGGGATATAACCGTAAAGCGCCTCGCACTGGTCGGCAGCCATATACTTTGCAATATAAACGGCATTGTTCACCAGACACATCCGCTCATAGGTCGCCTCATGCTCGAACGTGTAGCCGTATTTCTTTGCAAAATCCATGCAGTACGCAATGATCTCCGGGGTCGCATCGGGGATTTTGATCGAATCCGTTTTTATGTGCGCCACCTTAAAGCCACGCTTCTGCACTTCATCCTGCAAAGTGCGCATAAATAAAGCCCCTCGAAGCGCCACAATGTTGTTGACGTTCTTGGGGTTGCGGAACGGGTTGTCGAAGCTTGCACTGGTTAACCCGTAAACCGAATTGATGGCGATTTTCAACGCCTGCGCCAGAGCCTTTGCCTGCTGCGGGTCATCGAGGTATTTTGCCAGTTTACCGCCAAAGAGACCCTTTGCCTTCTCGTACTCGCCGTGCTTGACGTAGATTCGCACATCCATCAGGTCGTTGAAATGCTTGGTGTACTCGCCAAAGTAGTTCATGGCAACAGCCGAATGCGGATGCAGCGACGCAACGTCCAGCAAAGCTACATTCGTGTACATTCCTGGCTCAGCGTAGACATAACCGCCCATGCCCAGGTCTGTGCCCCGGAACATGTTGTGGTACTTGCCGTCTTCACCTTTGGTCCACTCGTAACCGGGGAAGGCATTGATGATGTTGCAGTCCGTCAAAATATCAGGCTCGACTTCCACGATCGCATCGGATTTCCCCGTGGCAAGGTCGGTGTAGACCAGCCTGGGGTGCTTTTCCTTGCCGAAAATAATGCGTGTCGTCAGCGAGTTTGTCGTGTCGTTCACCGTCATGCCGGCAAGGTCTGCCAGGATCTCACGTGCCACAAAGTCTGCCTGACGCTTTTTCGAGTAGAATAGGGTCTCGGTCGCGATCACGTCGTTGTCGCAATACTCGGCCACCTTGTCCCACAGGCTCTTCGGCACCGGATGATCCCACGGAAGTCCCAGCTCCTGATGCTTGATGCCCAATTCGATTTCAAACTTCTTTAGGCTCTGTTTTTTCGATGAGAAGTCGTAAATATCAGTGTAGGACAGGTTGTACGCCTCACCAAAGAAGCCCGTGTGCTCGTTGATGATCCGGTTGGACAACGCATAGATCTGCTCCACCGACATCCCAATCATGCGGGCCCAGAGGATATGGTTGTCGTACTTGCGGTTGTTGAAGCCGACCAGCCGATACTTTGTCAGGCTCTCGATCTCGTCCGGTGCAGGATTCACCATGCGGTGTACAGGCCCCTGCTTGGCAAACTTCCAGTTCACGAGCAGCAGATTCGGGAACACCTCCACGTCGAAAAATATCAATGGCGTTTCCTCCCCCGCAGGGGCCTCCCGCTGAATATCATCCTTCGATTTGAAGTGCATCTTCGCCACGATCTTCAGACAGGTCTCCGCCTGATTGGTACTGCTGGCAGCGAACCCCAAGATGGCATTCCGCATGTCATCCACATTATAAGGGACGTTGCCTTCATATGCCTCGTCCATAACATGGGCAATAAAGTCCACACTTGGCTTCGTATACGGGCTGATCTCCTTTGCCAGCGCTTTCTTGATGAGAATGCGCAGATGCTTTTCATTCTGGATCTGCTTTACATCGACCATTGCTTTTTCTCCCTTCAACGGCAAGCCACTGCTGATGTTTGCGATGGAAATATCATTGCACTTCGACAATTTTCTTCGCAGAGAAGATTTTCCCGTGAACACCTTGATTTCGATGTTTTCATCGTAGATCCTGCTTAGCTTAGCCGGATCACCGGTGTAAATATAATGCAGGTGGATACCCGCACCAGATTTACTAAGCTCAGCATAGGTCTTTGGCCATTTGGAAGCAGCTTCAAGGTTGCGCTCAAAGCTCTTATTCCCATCCGGGCCGGGAATATCAAAGTCAATGACGATGTGGTTCTCCGGGACCTTTACATAATGCAGCTTTTTTGTATCGATCCCGGTCAATCTGGTTTTGACATTCTCCCACTTCTGCATGGGAGTGCCATTTTCGTTCGCATATTGCGCCAGGCAGTCCTTGCAAATATCATTAAAGAGAGAATGCTGCTCCTTCAATTCGACCCAGGAGGAGGCAGGGGGGTCATTTCCCGCATCATCCCCGGGGGGAGGGTCCTCCAGAAATTCTTTGAATTTTTCGTACTTGAAGCCGCTGTAGTAGCTGCGCACCCGTTCGCCGTTCATATCCTCGGCACGTTCTTTGTAATCCGAGAAATAGTTCATCAATTCTTCACGGAACGCTCGCCTGGAGTAAGGATACGAAACCTTTGCCTCCTGATTGTAGGTGTCGTACATTGCCCAGGCACGTTTCAGCGATACGCCATCTTCTTTTTTGAAGATGTAATAGGAGTCCAGCATGAAGTTGTAGAAGTCGTTGGATGCACCAAGCATTCGTGTCGGAACATAATCGTCGTAACGATGCTTGTTTTTCTCGTAGACGTCTTTGCAATACCATGCAATAGCACCCAATTCAAAGTCAACCTTGCCTACGAGGTCGCGGTATTTCTTTGCCGGTATTTTTTCGCCGCTCGGCTCCACATCGATCAGTCGCCGGATCAGACCCGATTTTGCATCCGTGATCTTTACGGGCTTGTTTGTACCGAGAAACATGAAGCACTTGAACTGGCTTGCGTAGGCACTGCGGAACTTCTCGTTCACCATCATGGTCTCGTGGGAAACCAGCGAGTTTAATCGGGTATTGTCCTCGATACGCGATAAATCGCCGTCATGCTGAATTGCGATCAGCGGGTTCGATTTGAACGCTTCCAGTGCAAACGCATTGGATGATGAACCAAGTGCCTTCGAGTCAAACACTGCCCAGTATCCATCAAACATTTTCTGGATGATGTTCAGAATGGTCGATTTGCCGCTTCCGGGCGGACCATACAAAACAAGGAACTTCTGGATCTTTTTGGAATCCCCGTTTACAATGGAACCAATGGCCCATTCGATCTTTTCACGTTCCTCCGGCGTATACAGCGTGGTCATCAGCTCGTCGTAGGCGGCAATGCTCCCCTGTTCCAGCGGGTACGGCAGTCGTTTGGATGCATAACTGTCTTTTTTGACAGAGGTGTTTGCAAATATCAATGTCTCATCGAGGGTATGATAGTTGTCCCGCATCTGGCGCTGACAATATTTGTGCCAAATATCAATCATGCCAGACTGTGCATCCCACATATGTAAGACTCGAACATTATCGCCCAGAAACTGCTTATGCTCGTTTGCATAAATATCAAGTTCCCGGTCAATGAGCTGCAACGCATCCTGCTCTTCGGTACTCCACAAGCCGCGTTCTTCCAGCCAGATCGCATAGAAATCAGAACCCCGGATCATCAGGTCTTTCGACTTGGTGATGATAAAGTTCGGGTACACTTCGATCACCCCGTGTTTTCCGGTTCGCGTGGCGATCCTCAGGAAATCAATCATCGGTAACTGACTTCCTCCTTTCTATGCATTTTATTCCGGATTTTTGGTAATGGTTGCCTTCCCATCGCAGCAGATATTTTTTTCGGCTTCCGCCGCCGCACTTGGGCTGGTCTCCGTCCAGAACTGTTTGGCGTTCTTGCGGTTCACATCGTCCAACACCTGCTGCGTATGAGCAAGTTCCGCGTGGAGCTGCCGGGCGTCTTCCTCAGCCTCTTTGCGCTTCTTATCGTTCTCGCTCAGCATCCTGCAGGCCGTAACGGTGAGCCATGTCAGCCCTGCGATCATCAGACTCTGGCGCAGGCAACGACGGTTCAGACGCCGGTTCTGCTTCTGCAGAGTTTCGATGGTACGGTCGGCAATGGCCAGCGAAGTTTTGGTGTTGATCAATTCATACATAATATTCGTCATATCCATGTTGATTTTCCTTTCAAAATTCGTTTTCCTGCAGGTAGTGCATCAGCTGATACCAAATATCAAGCCGACGCATATCTTCGGTCGGACGGTTCACTGTAAAGAGACCGCCGGCACCATTGTATTCATAGTCTCTGCGCTCAAACCTGTCCAGAATATAATCTGCCCGGTCTTCGTGAAACCGGCCGTCGTCCATGGCAGCAAGCCCGAGACTGACAACCATGTTCCAGAACCACTGCCCGACACGGTTTCCTGCACTGGAATCCTCCATAATATGTTCTTCGATGCGCACCGCAAGGGCCACCATCATTTCCAGCATACTGCACGGAACACCGTGGAACTCCGCATCGATCTTGTCATACGGAATATCGCATTCGCTGGCAAAACGGTAACGCAGATTCACACCATCTTCTGCTCTGCACTGGTCCATTTCGCAGGCCGGAATATAAGTGCGATTATGTAAGTACATGAGCAGTCGATGGAACGAGAGATTTCTCGGCTCCCATTCGCCGCACACGATTTTGTGGAGCCAGTCATAATACTGTTCTCCAAGATCCGAAAATATCATTCTTCCTCCTTTTCCGGATAGAGGTCGCCCCAGTTCTGACGAACCTGAATGATCTCATAGTCCTTATGATAGTTGTTGTTTCGCACATGAATCGTGCTGGGCATGAACTCGCCAAAGTGGTTCAGCGCCTCTGTTCCGATGATGTTCGGAATATCATCGTCGTTCACAGGCATTGTCTCCTCGTCGAATACCAGCTTGCCATCGGCATAATAGGTCAGCCCGCGAGTCTCATAGTCGTCGATGTCACCAAACTCGTCCGGCTGAATGATCTCAATGGGGTCGTGGGTCACAATATCTTCCGGGTCGGACTCGGTGCGGTACTTTCCCGTAAGCTGCTCCATGCTCTTCTTCTGGGCCTTTTCTTCGATCATGGCATCCAGATCAGCTTCCTTCTTGCGGTAGTGGTCGCGCACATCATCAATTTGTGCATCGGCGTACTCCTGGTACTTCGTACGGAAGACCGTGTGCATAACGTACGCACCTGCGGCAAAACCTGCGCCAAACAGCAAAACATCACGAATTGTCCGATTCATTGTCTTCTCCTTTAATCGTCATCATGGTAAACGCCAGACCGCCAAAGAAAAGGGAGACACTCATCAGAATGCCTCCCACCATGTGGCGCTTGCGCTTGGTATCGGTCAGATAGTCCAGAAACAGGAATGCGTTTTCCAAACTGTCCATCGTACACCTCACTCCGAAAGAACTGCCAGACCAGAGACAAAGCACACTCCGGCCATGGCAGCAAACAGATAAGAAAGCGTCTTAATGTATCTGGTCATAGCAAGTCCCTCCAAAATATCAGTCTCAGATTTTGTCGATGATCACACCGTCACAGTTGAACCGCAGCAGGACAGAGCGCTCGAACCCGTCGATGAAATTGTTCAGCGCATCGTTGTTCTCAACATAGTTGGTTACACCAAAGTCCACACGATTTTCCTTCGTAGGATCATCCGGGCTCAAGATCCAGCCGACGACCTGGCCTTCGGGGGTGTGATGCATACCGTTGCCATAGGGGTCCAAAATATCAATGACATCGTTAAGGAACAGATGGCCTTGGCGGTGGAGTTTCCGGTTTGCTGCAGCCTGCGCCTGGATCAGATGGGACATGTTCAGCTGTGCATCCTTATCCCAGGAGCTCACAGTCTCGTCGTAGATCAGCGTATAGGGGCTGGTGTGTGCCATTGCCACATCCGTATACTCTTTGACAGTCTCCTCTACACCCTGCTCATTTTTCCGGGTGGTCTCAACCTCAACGGCCTTGATGTTGTGCTCAAGCTCCTGCTGTACGCGGTCGCCAAAGCGATCGGTCACACGGCCCTTATACTCGTTGAAAGCCTTATCCAGAGCGATGTAGGCGGCAGTCAGGCTGGCGTTACGCTTGGTCATGATGTGGTGCGAGCCGAACATGCAGCCGAGTGCAACCGTACCCATGGTTACTGCAGGTGCATAGATTTTCGCAAGCTTCAGACCGGTCTGCACATAGGCCGTGGTCAGGTCCTTCTTGTAATCGTTCTCGGTGTAGGCAGCGCCTTCCTTCAGGATCATTTCACCGCTATCGACCTTTTTCTTGGTCTCATGGATGGCCTTCACCATCTCGTTATGATCCTCCAGGATATCCTGAGCCTTCACAGTCGCCTTGCAAGCAGAGACGGTCGCTGCTACGCCCACAATAGCAGCACCAAAGATCATGATGGTAGGGCTTGCTTTCTTCAGCTTATAGCCATACTTCGAGGCAGTCCGGGTCACAGTTGCCATGAACTCGTCAGTTTTCACGTTTTTCAGAAACTTCATAAAATATCAGTCCTTTCTATCAGCGCAGCGGTACAGTGTGCGGCAGAATCAGTCGGAATCCGCCGGGGATACCTTTGATGAATGCATCATCGAGGTTGTACCAGCCATAATTGTAGTCGGTCGAATCGTTTGTCACGCCCATCAGATCCCACAGATCGCCCACCGAAACCTGCCGGTAGCGGTACAGTGCGTCCCTGAGACCCGCCAGAGTGTCCTCAGCGTCACCCCGACTCTCGAAATCCAGATTTTGCAGACTTCTGCGTACAGGCGGCGGGTTCGGGCGATTGTTCTGGCTGCCCTGATAATAGCCATCGTAGCTGTTGCGCTGCCCACGGTTGTTTCCGTAGTAATTGTTCGAGCTGCCGCGGCTGCGGTCTTCACCCCAGAGTGCAATGCTGAACGCCGAGTTCAGAATACTCCATGCACCGTTCTTGAGCATCGGCAGCAGGTAATCGGTCAGGATACGGTCTTTCACCGTTTTCAGGTCTTCGGCCAGAAACTGTGATGCGATCTTCTGCATATCGCTCTGCTCTTTCACCGCCACCTTACCCTTGACGACCTTCTCAAGTTTCTTTTTCGGCTCAGTCGGCGTCTGGCCAATGCTGGACTTCGGCATGTCTACTTGTGCCATGTCTTTCCCCTTTCAAAAAACAAAAAAGTAAGAGCTGCAGATTTCTCCACAGCTCTCGCCTTACCAAACATTACTCTTCTTCCGTAGTTTCCTCGTCAGAAGGAACTTCTTTCGACTCAATGTCGATGACTTCGTTTTTCTTCATCTTCTTGTTGGCAATCGACTCCTTGATGTGATTGAAGCCCTTCTTCACCAGCGGAATACCAAACTTGACAGCAGCGGCTCCGACAAGCACCGCACCAGCACCAACTTTGACAATAGTGCCAAAGCTAATGCCAGTGCTGCTCTCGCAGTCGTTGTTGCAAGCAGGATTCTCTGCCTCAGCAGGAACAACACTCTCAACAGGAGCGACCTCCATAGAAGTCTCGTTCTCCATAGTCACATTATTCATTTCGTCCATTTTTGTTACCTCTTTCTTAAATATAAAGTTTTGTAATGTTGGAGTTTTACCTCCATAAAGCAAGGTGAATTTTTCGCGTCTGTTCCGGGCATTGAAAAAAAATCAATAGTCCAGCCACTTAGGCAGTGTACGGTAGTCCAGTACAAGGCACGGCATTCCGTCTTCATCAAGTTTGGAAGCATAGAACGTTTCCACTCCCATGGTCGTGTCGGTATCCCACCCAAGCAGATCGCCGTTTCGGTTATGTTCCATGCCCAGATAATCAAACAGGTCGTTTTCGGTCACACGGAAATCGCTGAGCAGTTGCTTGTTGATCCCGTTGATAGCCCGTTCAATGGCATTTCGTGTGGTCCAAAAGTAGTTCCCGCTCAGGCTTTCCCAGCATTTCACCCGCTGGTCATAGGAAATATCATCCGTTTTGACACCTTTTGCATTCGGGATCACTGCCGGTTCCGGACTCTTTGCCATCTTATCCAGAGCAACAGCCTCACGGATCTCCTGTTCCTTCTCTGCGCCAATGGTCTCAACAACTTTATTCTGGTAGGTGCGCAGAGCCGTTTCCGAGAGCGTGCACGCTGCAGCCAGTGCGGCGTTCTGCTGGCTCTTCACCTTCAGCGCACCGATCGTGCACGCGGTCGAAAGGCCCATGCTCACGACCGTCGGAATATATACCGGGCCTGCCGTTTTGACAATGGTCTTCGCATCCAGCTTTTCGACACCGAGTTCTGCCTTCTTTTCCTCCAGCAGGATCATCGCTTTTGGAGTTGCCTCGATGGCGAAACCTACAGCCATGACGCCTGCGCCGATAGCAAAACCGGCAAGGATCTTGGATGCATTGCGATTCAGCATCTGCCGACTCGCTTTTGCAAATGATTTCAGGTTCATTTTTCATACCTCCGTAAAATATAAAAAAGAAAGAGCCTACGATTTCTCGTAAGCTCTCGCTTTCGTCAGATGTGTCCAGTTCGTTTCAAATTCTCGAAGCGAATCGTTTCCTCACGGTCACATTCACGCTCCATCCGGAAACAGTCTTCAATGTATTCGTATAGCCGAATCGGCTGCAAGAACAGATATAGTGCGATCGCGACCAGCGTCCGCAGGATGTTCAGTGCAGTGTACTTCAGCTGCTTCACCATTGCCTGATCCAGAGTTGCATAATAATCATGGTTGTACATAAATATCAATCTCCTTTGTTTGTCAGTTTGGATTTCTCTTCCATAAAGGAGCCTGTATTTTTCGCGTTTACTGGTTCTTTTCTGCTAACTGCCGCCGAACTTCTTCCTGCACCATATCCTGCAGGTCTTCCTCGGTCTTTTTATCCTCGATCAGGTCATGACCAAAGCCCATGATTGCGCTTGCTGCCAGCATTGCCATAGATGCAACTTTCCACCAGTTAATGTTCTTCATAAATGTCAAACTCCTTTATAATCCAAATGCCGTTTCATAACATCATAATCCAGAAATTCTTTAATGGGTTCCTGAAATGCTTCTACATAGTAGACTTCCAGTCCATCATCGGTCGTCTGCTTATAATAGTTGAAGTCAATCCAGTAATACTCACACTCATTGGCGAGGTATTCTGCGCACCACCCCAGTGTATCCCCTTCTGGCGTGAAGTCCAACCCCGGCAGATAGGAAGTGAAATCGTTCATTGACAATTCGCCGTTTAATGCAAAATACCGATTGACATTGTAAAAAGCGTCCGTCAATTCGATCTCGGTGGCATGGAAATATCTTTTTGAGATAGGCTCGTAGCAGAGCAGCTTCTCCTCTTCCATCTTTTCACGGACTTCCGGAAGCTTTTCTTCTTTGATTTGATCGTGAATCTCGGCTTCTTTTTCGATACCAAAATTCTCAATCACTTTCTGCCGATACTCCTGATAGGCCTTTCCAAGTGCCATGTAGCCAGCGGTCAGGCTCGCAATCTGCTTCTTGTTCAGCGCATTGGAACCGAGGATGCACGCGATAGTCCCCGCGCCAAGTGCCGCGGCAGGCAGATAAAACTTCCAGCAGTCTTTGACGATTTCTTTTTTCGTCATAGGCTCGTCTTTGTTCATGGTAACGAATGTCGTCGCTTTAACGGTCGCCTTACCTGTCTCCCACATGGTCAGACCAACCCCGATCGAAGCTCCGATGGCAAAAATCGTTCCGCCATGTTTGAGCAGGAACTTTGTGCATGTTTTCGTAAGTTTCATCTTTCAATCTCCATTTTGAAAAATAAAAGAGCCTACGATTTCTCGTAAGCTCCGCTTTCGATTAGCGCTTCAGATACCTTTCAGCCTGATCTGTTTTCAGGAATTCATACAGCTTCAGCTCCCAGTTTGCTCGGCCTGCTTTCATCGCATTGTCGAGTGCATCTGCCGCTGAATCATCATTGCGCATCATAAGCTTTCTCCACATGATTGCAATGGTTTCAACGCAGAATAACTCGGTAATGCCAAGAAACGCCACTGCGCCCAAAGCAACCTTCACCAGTTTCTTCATAGTTCATACCTCCAAAATATAAATCTGAGACTAATCATCTCATAAAGCACACTGAAAATTTCGCGTCACAGCACTCCAGCTTTTTTCAGAATATCATTCAGCTGAGCCTTCGTTATATCCGCATCCAACTCCAGATGTACCCGCAGCTTCTGCTCCTTGTCCACCCAGTTCACCTGAGCTTCTTTCAGCTCCACTTCTACACCGGGTGTCTGCTTCTTCAAGGCCTTGTTGATGATCTGTGAAATGATACGGCGCATAAAACTTGACCGGATCAGCATAATGTCCTCCATAGCGTTCGACCTCCAAAATATCATTTTCAAAAAGATAAGAGGGCGTGATCTTTCAGATTTGATTATCCATATCTCTGAATGAATTGTATTTATCAAGCCTCTCTGCCTTGTCCTTATAAGCGATCCACTTCTCGTAAGCAGCGATTGCCCCGATGACTGCTGCATACAGTCCCAGAACAATACCGCTCCACTTAAAGCTGTCGCCCCAAGTAATAGGTTTCTTCATAAAGTTTTTGATAGCTTTCATCATAGTAATTTCTCCTTTCGATAAAGCCCTCTTACCTCCATAAAGCAAGCTGATTTTTTCGCGCCATGCCAAAAAGAAAGAGCCGCAGATCTCTCCACGGCTCAATTCCGGAACAAAGACAAGTTCAGTTCGTACCTTGTTTTGTCATTTCTTGCTAAGAATCGATCGCACAATCAATGCAAACAACAGCACTACAAGACCCACTCCAAGTCCGAATGCCAATGTCACAATCATGTTGCCAATCGTAATTGAATAGTTCCAAAATTTGTTTTCTCGCATAGTATTCTCCTTTGTTCATGGTCTTTGCTCCATAAAGCAAGCTGATTTTTTCGCGTTTGGACAAAATAAAAAGAGCCTACGATTTCTCGTAAGCTCTCTGGTTCAAATATCATTTTGGCATCGCCGCTTCAAATTCTTCCACGGTCATTTCCACACGCGGCGCAGCGTCTTCCACTTTCAGCAAACCATCACGAACCAGCCCGGTCAAAATATCAATCTCGACCTTATGTTTGGCAATTTTCTCCTGTGCTTTCTTCTGTTCGCGCTCGACACGATCACGCTCCACCGGGCATTTTTTCATGCATTCGGGATAGCTCGGTTCGCCGCAGGAATTGCACATCAGGCAGTGTCGTCCCAAATCTGGAATATCTTCTTCAAACTCTTTGATATAGGTCGTCCACTTGCCGTTTTTCTTCACGGGAACAATCATGTGCGATGTCACTCTCACGCTCTTCGCCTCCCTTTGTTTCATTATAGCATGGCGCGGACAAAAGCAAAAGACCATGTTTCAGATCTTTTGCCCTCCAGAGTAAGATTTAGGAAATCAACGTCTGGTAGCGGTCATTCAACTTCGCCATCTTGTCTTCGTCAGCCATAACCTTGACGTGGAACTCCATTCGGTTCTTAGCGTTTATCACACTTTCAACAACCAAACCTTTGTATCCTTCGTCGTACAGCATTCTCAGGCAAATACCGAGCTGTCTGTCGCTCTTTGCCAGAAGGTATTCCATAACTCTCACCTCCTTCATAATAGAGCAAGTTTTTCTCGCGTCTACGATTTCTAGGACTTGCACTTTTTCCCTTCTCTCCGTATCGCTTTTCCGTAATATTCGATTTCAGAAACCGGAATGCTGTCATTCCTAAGAAAAATTCGCCACCCTCTTTGAATAAGCGTGCATGAAAGCTTCTCGTTATCGATGTATTTTTTGAACGCATCAACGATATTGTCAAAGTTTCGCATTTCTTCCGAATCAAAGATTAGCTCTTGCACATACCAGCCGTACAAAAAGAAGTCCTTGATAATATCTTCAACCATTTGCATGTCAACGGTTCGATCCGGGCGTTTTGGCGCTTTAAGAGCAGTGTTAACTTCTTTTGACAAAATCACTCTGAGTTTCATCGTCCAACCTCCATTTTAAAAAGAAAGAGCCGCAGATTTTTCCACGGCTCCTGCATTTGAGTTACTCTTTGTCAGTCCATTTGGCTTTTGTTTCATCGTAAGCCTTGTAAATAGCAGCCCGGCCTTCTGTATCATCATCATTGGTCAGAAGCCATATAGTTCCGCGCATGTGAGTGGCATAGCTCACTGCAGAAAGAATCAATCCCACTGCAGTAAAAGCCACACCAGCTGCGCCAGCACGGTTAATACGGATAATCCTTGACATGTTCGACATACCAAGGGCCGTGCAATTTACTTCATTTTTACGTTTCATAGTTCATACCTCCAAAATATAAATGTTAAGACGTAACTCGTCTCATAAAGCACCCTGTAAAATTCGCGTCCTAAATCGTGCTTCTGTCAAACACGGTCTCCCAGCGCTCTTTTTTCAGGGGCTTCATCCGCAGCGCCCACATGATCTGTCGCACGGTCACGGTAGGATATTCTCCGTTTTGATTTTTTCGTTTGGCGTGGCTGTCAAAGTATTCCTTGAACCCATCATGCAGGTAGATCTTATCGGTCAGCCATGGGTCTATGGCGCTCCAGTAGGTCGCTTTGCTTTTCTCGTTGTAGCGCTGCTGGATCACGCACAGGCCCTTGCTGCGCTCTTTATACAAGGTGCATACCCGGTACACAGGATGGTTGCAGCGGTAGACGCTCCCATAGTAGTTCGTCCACTCCTGCGGCCGGGCGTTATCGTGGTATCGCATAAAAAATAAAGAGAGTCCGCAGCTTTCGCCACGAACCCTCCTCGGTTCCTCCTTTTAATCTTTTTCCGTAAAGCCTCTCTTCAGCTCATGTACTCCCTCGCCGATTGCTCTCGACAGCTGGGTCACGCCGCCCGCCTCGCAGATCGACCAGTACACAGTCATGCCAATCGTGCCTGCAAACGTCAGTGCCTTCATGCCGATTTTTGCCCAGTCAAGTTTGCGCGCCTTCTCCGCTTTATCCTGATCGAGTTCCAGTTCGTGCACTTTCCGCACGGCCTCGTCCTCTTTCAGCTGTTTTTCGTTTTCCTGCGCTTCATCCTTGAGCTGCATATCGTACAGCTTCAATGCCATGTTTGCAGCCGTATTGTACTCTTCCGTACCCGGCTTCAGATCCTTAAGACTTTCCAGCGATTTCTTCGCCGCGTCTTTCAGCAATTCTTTGTTTTCGTAGTTTTCCATTTTGAAAAATCTCCTTTACAAAATATCATTCTGGAGTCTCCTCCATAGAACACCACGTTATTTTCGCGTCCGGATCATTTTGATGTTCAGCATCACCCGCTCTTTCCCTGCCAGAGTTTCCGGACTTTTCGCAAGGTCCAGGAACATGTAATGGTCTGCATCCTCGTCACCGGGTGCGATCACAAGATCACCGACACACCTCTGGCCTTCGCTCAGGTTGAAACCGATGGCAATACCCAGCACCAACCCCAGTGCAGCAATGCAGATGAAAACGATCAGAAATAGTTTTGCGTCCATTTTGTAATTCTCCTTTTTAATAATATAGTAGAGGAACCCGTCCCCTGCGTGCGGAAAAAAAAGAGCCTACGATTTCTCGTAAGCTCCATTTCGCCTCAGATGTCATTGCGAATCAGGAAAAGCTCATTGCGGTTGCAAGTAACACGCACGATTCCTCCTGCCCGCACCAGCGCGATCGCGTTCCGGTAAGCACAGCGTGCCGTCTCAGCATTCTTATACTCGCGTGTATCGACATACATCACTTTCGAGCTGCTTTCGATGAACACGCGGATCTTATCCATAGCGTTCACGTACCCGCGGTCATAATTCGTCTTTACTCGTTTTGCCATAATAGCATTTCTCCTTTCGTTCTTCGGAAGACATCCTTCCATAAAGGACAATGCGTTTTTCGCGCCAACATTCTATTCTAGAATAGAAAAAAGAAAGAGAATGGGATTCGAACCCACGACCTCTGCAATCAAGCAGCGCTCTGCCAACTGAGCTATCTCCTTCCATAAGGGAGGCTGTATTTTTCGCGCCTGCACCGAAACGTCAAAGAAAAGAGCGCATGTTTCCATACGCCCGTTTTCCGGTCAGAATATCCATTAGCGGATACCACACCGAACCTCGTTCAGCATGAGGAGTTCTTCCCCTTCGTTCCAGCCCGCATACGGATCGCTCAGCGACTCGTTCATAGCGGTCAGAACACAGTTCATCATTTCCTCAAAACCTTTAATAACATTCTTCAGCATAGTAAAATACCTCCTAAATTTGTTCATTTCTTTCCATAAAGGAGGGTGAATTTTTCGCGTCTGCGAAAAAAAGAGCCTATGGCTTCCCATAAGCTCCATTTTGATTTTCAGTGTTTCTTCTTTGTTCTCTGTTTCACCTCTTCCGTCTTTGCCCCCTACCAGGCCAATACATTTGACCAGCAGTACAACGATCAAAATTGCAACGATCAGACTAAACATTGTCCATACCACCTTTCTCATAAAGGCGGCTGATTTTTTCGCGTCAAAAAAGTAAGAGCCGCAGATTTCTCCACGGCTCTGTACCTTTAACCCAATACCTTCATGTCAGCGAGAATATCATATTCGTTCTCTCCGGCACGCTTCCTACGATCAAATTCTGCCCACTCGGATGTTTTGAGTTTTCGACGCAATTTGATATAGTGCCCCGTCCTGTGACTATACACATACAAGTCCTTCAGATCCTGCTCTTTGGCCTGTGCCGTATGCTTCGACAGCATTTTTGCTCCTGCTGCAATTCCGCTTACGACCACAGGACCATAAGTAAGAATCTCGTTCTTGTGCGCATAGCACCAGTTCGTAGCCTTATCTTTCTTGTCCTGAACCCACTCCCGAATCTGAGCCTTTTTTCTTGCTCGTTCCAGTTCGCCCATCGTATAAACCTTTGCCATAAAATATCTCTCCTTTATAGTTTCAGTAATTGGATTTTTCCATAATAGCGGACGAATTTTTCGCGGACAAAAAAATAAAAGAAGATGTCATCAAAGGTCGGCCCATCTAAAACCGATCCTTGGCAGGAATGGAATCGTCCATTCGCCTTCGTGTCTTACCACTGGTATCTACCAGCATATATCCATCTTCTTCCATAATAGAAGCTGAATTTTTCGCGTCTCACTGCCGTTCTTTGCTCAGGAGCCAGAAGAAGTACCGGTAATGCTCGTAGTAGGTCTCGCGGCAGCAGGGGCAGCCATTTGCTTGAAGCTTGTTATAGCCGTCTCCCTCTGTCACGCCCTTTTTTATGTACGGTGCCAATGCCGTATCAAGTTCCGCAATGCACTTGTCCACGATGTCGATGCAGCTGGAGTAGAACACTCGGGATAGTGCGATCCTCTCGGTCTGGCTTACAGGTGGGCATCCCTTGATGATGCCGGAAATATCATTGGGCGATGTCTGCCAGCCGTCGATCAGAGTCAGGGCCTTCTTCCAGTCATCGTACTGCCTGCAAAAATACTTCAGTTCGTAGTACCGGTATCTCGGAATGTGGTATGGGTTCTTTTTTGACAGCTCCGCACGTTCTCTGCTCATTTTTCGCCCCTCCATTCATAACCAGTCTGCTCATAGAGGAGCTTGGGTGAGATGTAATAGTTGATCCTGCCCAGCTTTGAGTTCATCTGCTGAACATCCGTAATACGCTTTCCATTCCTCGTTGCCTCGCCGATCGGAAGCCACCCTGCAATGATACCTGCGCGCACCCACGCCGGGTCCCGGCCGTATACTCGTGCTGCGATCCGCACAGGGACTGAACCCATTTCTAATCTAGCTTTATCCATTCTATCGTACTCCTTTTGTGTTACTCTAGGAGCGTCTAAATACGTTCCCAGGCTCAAAAGGATGATACTTGCAAAAATGGTCCCCCGCGTGCTGTTTTTTATCTTTTTCGCCATGAAGGATTGACAAGCAAAAATCTATCGTTTAACCTAGAATAGCTTTTCAAACAGAAAAAGCCCGGGTTGACCGAGCTTTTGAGTGAAAATGGCAAATTTATACAATAATTGAAGGAGGTTTCTATGCTAAAACTCTGTCCAGAGTGTTGTCTACAAGTGAGCGATAAGGCAGCAACTTGTCCTCATTGTGGTTACCCGCTCAAATCTAAGTCATCGCTGCCACCAAAAAAGAAAAAACATATGCGTCTTCCCAATGGATTCGGCCAGATTTCCGAAGTCCGAGGGCGTAATCTTCGCAAGCCCTTTCGGGCAATGGTCACAGCCGGAAGAACTGATGAAGGCAAACCGATCGTATGCCCGCTCCGTCCGGTCGCTTATTTTGAAACGTATAATGAAGCATATGAAGCGCTTATGAAATACAACGCGCATCCATTTGACCTTAGCAATAAAACAACCATGCAGGACCTTTTTGATATGTGGCTGACCACGAAAGAGAAAAAAGTGGATTCTTCTACGATTTCCCGTTATAAAAGAGCATGGGCCTACTCCTCCTCGATTCATAACATGCTTGTCCGCGACGTTCATATCTCGCACCTGCAGAATTGTATTGAAAACGGAACCATCGTTTACGCCGGAGAAACTCGCCATGCACAAAATAATAATAAAGACTCAATGAAAAATCTTTATAATCTGCTCTTTGATTATGCAGTCTCCCGCGAACTCGTCGATAAAAATTATGCTCGTATGTTCACGATCGATTCGGGGTATGTCCGCAAACCGAATAGTCATATTCCCTATACCGAAGCAGAACTCGATCTTCTATGGGCAAATATAGACAAGCATCCTATCATTGACATGATTCTAATTCAGTGCTACTCTGGCTGGCGTCCCGGAGAACTATGCGACCTGAAAATGAAGGATGTTGATATGGATGTGGGCACATTTACAGGCGGCTTAAAAACAAAAGCGGGGATAAACCGAACAGTGCCGATTCATCCCCGAATTTACAACCTGGTAAAAGCCCGCTACGAAAAAGCGCTCGAAGCAGGTTCGCCTTATTTATTTTTCACGATCCGCCAGCGTGGTTTCCATCATCAGAACACCGTAAAAGGCGAAGTCACGCAAATGCGCTATGCCTCTTTTTCCGTGCAGCTTGTCAACGAAGTCGTTCCTCTGCTGTCACTGAACCCTGAACATAAAGGCCATGATGGACGTATTACTTTTGTTACAATGGCCAAAAAGTATAACATGGACGAATATGCCATCAAACGACTTGTTGGACACCATATTAAAGACCTTACTGAACGTGTTTATACCCAAAGAAGCATCGACTGGCTTAAAAATGAGATTGAAAAGATCCCATAATTCCTTATACCACTTTTGCATTTGAATACAGGGAATGTGTAGGAGTGACCCGATTTTGTCTACATTTTATCCAATCTGTAGATGCCGTATTTCACGTATTTACGTTCAATTCAGTCCAAAAATCAGATAGAAATGGTGTTACACACGTCGATCAGCACCGGGTCAAGCGTCTTGGTCATTTCAAGAGCTTCATCCACAGGGTAATCCACCAGCTTTTCGCCCTTCATGCCGACGATGCGGTTATACTTGCCCTGCTCCAGCAGGCACACGGCATGGTAGCCCATTGCAGAAGCGTTCACACGGTCACGCAGAGTGGGAGAACCACCGCGCTGGACATGGCCCAGAATGGTGGCGCGGGAGTCGATGCCGGTGCGTGCCTGAATCTCGTTTGCGATCTCCTGTGCATGGCCGACACCCTCGGCAACGATAATAATGAAGTGACGCTTGCCGGTCTTCTGAGTCTCAGCGATCTTATCCAGAATATCACGCTGCATGTCAAATTCCTTCTCCGGCAGTAGAACAGCCATAGCGCCGGAAGCAATTGCAACATTCAGAGCAATATAACCGGCGTTGCGGCCCATGACCTCGACCACACTGCAGCGGTCGTGGCTCTGGGTGGTATCGCGCAGCTTGTCGATCATCTCCAGCGCGGTATTCATGGCGGTATCGTAGCCAATGGTGTAATCGGTGCAGGAAATATCGTTGTCAATAGTGCCGGGCAGACCGATCATCGGAATGCCGCGGTGGGCCAGCTCACGAGCGCCGCGGTAAGAACCGTCGCCGCCAATGACCACCAGCGCATCAATGCCCAGTTCGCGGCACTTCTCTGCACCCTTGTCCTGACCTTCCTTGGTCTTGAATTCCAGACAGCGGGCGGTATACAGAATGGTACCGCCTGCAGAGATGATGTTCGACACACTGCGCAGGTTCATTTCAAAGCATTCGCCGTTCAGCAGGCCATTGTAGCCACGCTGAATGCCGATCATGCGGTAACCCTTATGCAGGCCGGTACGGACTACGGCGCGCACGGCAGCGTTCATGCCAGGAGCATCACCACCGCTCGTCAATACGCCAATCGTTTTGATCTGCTTTTCCATACGAGAGTTTCCCTCCAATTTGTTTCTTCATTTACCCAATGGTATCACAGCGTTCTCCGTTTTAACGCTGTCCAAAGCACTTCATTTGCCTTGAATCATTATAACACAAACGCCTTATTTTGGAAACAGCCATCCCGCCGGATTTGCGTTAAGATTCGTGCACGGAAATGTCATTTTGTTGCAATGTTGTCCGTTCCGACCAGCCTTTCCAGCTCTTTGAACAGCAGCGGATGGCCGGATGCGTACAGATGGCGCGGCACACGCAGATACTGCTTGGTATCGGTCAGATACAGGAGCACCGGCATGTCCCCATCAAAAATGCCAAGCAGATTGACCACCTTTGCATATTCCCTGCTGCTGCGGGAAGGCACACGGATATACAGCTTCTTTGCTGCCGTTTTCATCGGGTCCGGCCTGCCGTTATCCAGTCGGGCCGGATCGTAATTATCGATCGGGACGATGCTCTCTGCCAGCAGCTTGGAAGCTTCATCCTCCCGTACCGACAGTCTGCCATCGATCACGACGACTGCATTTTCGTGCAGTGAATCCCGGAAAGCATCCAGCACCTTTGGGAATACGATCACTTCCATGGTGCCGGTCAGGTCCTCTACGCTGGTAAAAGCCATCATGCTGTTGGACTTTGTGGTCATTATGCGGCTTTTTACCACCGCGCACACAATGCGCACTTTTTCTCCATCCTTCACATGGGCATCTTCCCCTGTAAGATCCTTGATGGTGTGGGATGCAATGCGTGCCGATTGTTCCCGGTAAGCATCCAGCGGATGACCGGACAGATACAGACCGCTGACTTCCTTTTCCTGCTGGAGCAGTTCCTTATGGCTGTACTCCGGCAGCTGCTTTATTTCATAGTTATCCTCGGAAGCACCGCTCTGTGCTTCCCCGCTCATCACCGAGAACAGATCCAGCTGTCCATCCAGATTGCGCCGAGAGTCGGTCTCAATGCTCTTCAGAATGCCCTCTACGGCCTCCACATGGCTGTGGCGGTTGTTGCCCAGATGATCGAATGCGCCGGCCTTGATGAGGCACTCCACTGCCCGGCGGTTCAGTTCATTGCCATGCATCCGCTTGCAGAAATCGTACAGGCTGGTGTAAGGCTTATTCTGCCGCCCCTTCACCACATTCTCGATCAGGTTGCGGCCCACATTTTTGACCGCATTCAGGCCAAAGCGGATCTGACCGCTTCCATCCGCCGTAAAGCCGCCGTTGGAAACATTCACATCCGGCGGCAGCACCTTGATGCCAAGGCGGGCACACTCGCCGGAATATTCAATGACCTTATCCGTGTTATCCAGCACACTGGTCAGCAAAGCCGCCATGAACTCACTGGGATAATGGCACTTGAGGTAGGCCGTCTGGAATGCCACATAGGCATAGCAGGCCGCATGGCTCTTATTGAACGCATATGAAGCGAAACTGGACATTTCATCGTAGATCTCATTGGCCACTTTCTCAGAGATGCCGTTTGCCACACAGCCGGGGCATTCGTTGCCGGGATCGGTGCAGCCGTACACAAAGTGCTCTCGCTCGGCCTCCATGACGGCATGTTTCTTTTTGCTCATGGCACGGCGGACATTGTCTGCCTGACCAAAAGAAAAACCTGCCAGCTCCCGGAAGATCTGCATGACCTGCTCCTGATAGACGATGCAGCCATTGGTCACATCCAGAATGTGGGCCAGCTGTGGGGTCTTATAGCTGATTTTGTCCGGCTCGTGGCGGTTGCGCAGGTAGGTGGGGATCGAATCCATGGGGCCGGGACGGTACAGGCTGATCAGAGCGATAATGTCTTCTAGGTTCTGCGGCTGCAGGCCCACAAGCACCTGCTTCATGCCGGAAGATTCCAGCTGGAACACACCCTCGGTGTCTCCCTGTCCCAGCATCCTGTAGGTGTCCGGGTCGTCGTAATCCAGCTTCTGGATGGAAAACTCCGGGTGGTGCTTCTGCACAGCAGTTTCCGCGTCATGAATGACGGTCAGCGTGCGCAGGCCCAGAAAGTCCATCTTCAAAAGGCCAAGTTCTTCGATCTCGGTCATGTTGAACTGGGTCACAGGCAGGCCGTCGTTGGTGGCCAGCGGCAGATAGTAGTCCGTAGGCTCCGGGGTAATGACGACACCCGCCGCATGGGTGGAAGCATGGCGGGGCATGCCCTCCACCTTCAAGGCCGTGTCGATCAGCTCTGTGACCTGCGGGTCGGTATCGTACATCCGCTTAAGTTCCGGCGATACCTCCAACGCACGCTTCAGCGTCATTTTCAGCTCCATGGGCACCTGCTTTGCCACAACATCTACCTGCTGATACGGAATGCCCATCACGCGGCCCACATCGCGGATGGCGTTGCGGGCGGCCATGGTGCCAAAGGTGACGATCTGAGCCACATGGTCGGCACCATATTTCCGGTTGACGTAATCGATCACTTCCTGACGGCGCTCGTAGCAGAAGTCCACATCAAAATCTGGCATACTGACGCGCTCTGGGTTCAGGAAGCGCTCAAAGATCAGGTTATAACGGATGGGGTCGATATCCGTGATGCCCACGCTGTAAGCCGCAATGCTGCCTGCGCCGGAGCCACGGCCCGGGCCTACCGGGATACCCTGACTCTTGGCGTAGTTCACGTAGTCCCACACGATAAGATAGTAGTTCGTGTAGCCCATCTTTTTGACCACGCCGATCTCGTATTCCAGACGGTCTTTGTTGGCCTGCGGAACATTGGGGCCGTAGCGGCGCTCCAAACCTTCCCAGCAGAGCTTTTCAAAAAACGCCTGATTATCCATACCGTTCGGCGCTTTGTAATATGGAATTTTAGTGTGTCCAAAATCAAAATCAAAGTTACACTGTTCGGCAATTTTGGCGGTATTCTCGCAGGCTTCCGGCACCATGGAGAACAGCTCGTACATTTCGTCTGTCGTTTTGACATAGAACTCGTCGGTCTGGAACTCCATTTTATCTGCATCCTGAATGGTCTTGCCGGTCTGGATGCAGAGCAGGATGCCCTGCATTTTGGCATCCTCCTTGCGCAGATAGTGGGAGTCGTTGGTGGCTGCCATGGGAATTCCGGTCTCCCGTGCAAGCTTGATGAGCTGCGGCAGCACAGTATTATCCTCTTCCAGACCATGGTCCTGAAGCTCGATATAATAGTTTCCCTCGCCGAAGAGGTCTCGATACCACAGCGCTGCTGCTTTGGCGCGCTCATAATCGCCCGCCAGAATGGCCTGCGGAACTTCGCCTGCCAAACAGGCCGACAGGCAGATCAGACCTTCGTGATATTTTTCCAGCAGTTCCTTATCAATGCGGGGCTTGGAATAAAAGCCCTCCACAAAGGCGGCCGACACCATTTTGATCAGGTTTTTGTAGCCGGTCTCATTTTTGCACAGCAGGATCAGGTGGTTGTTGCCGTCGATCTTATTTACCTTGTCAAAGCGGGTGCGGGTGGCCACATACACCTCACAGCCGATGATGGGCTTGATGCCAGCCTTTTTTGCAGCCTTATAAAACTGCACGCAGCCGTACATCACGCCGTGGTCGGTGCAGGCAATGGCGGTCTGTCCGCACTCTTTTACGCGATCCATCAGCTGGTCAATGCGGCAGGCACCATCCAGCAGGCTGTACTCTGTGTGGATGTGCAGATGGACAAAAGGCCGGGTATTGGCTAATGCTTCGCTCATGCTTTTGCCTCCTGTTCCAGATTCTGCCGCAGCGTTTCGGCCAATGCCTCCAGCTTCTTCATCCGGTGCGACAGGCCGGATTTGCTCACGGGTGGCTCAAAGCAGCCGCACAGCGCTGTGAGCGAAAGATCCGGGTACTGCATCCGCTTGGCAGCAGCCTCCTGCAGTACCTCCGGCAGAGTGCTAAGGGCATCCTGCTCTTCCAGAAAGCGGATGGCCTTCAGCGTCTGCGCATTGGCACGGGCCGTTTTGCCAAGGTTTGCCGTATCACAGTTGGTCTGTCGGTTGGTCTGGTTGCGCACCTGTTTGAAGGCTTTTTGCGCATGCATTTCCTCTGCAGCGTTTCCAGCGCCCATAAAGCTGAGCAGCCGTTCCACATTGGCCCCGGTCTTGACGTAGATCAGGTTCACGCCGTTGCGGCGGGTGCGGTGCGGTGCAAACTCATGCTCTGCCAGCAGCGCTTCAAAGTCCCGTGCCAGATTGGTGCGGGAGGTAAGAAATTCCAGATTATATTCTTTCTGCGGATCAATGACCGTTCCACTGCACAAAAAAGCTGCGCCAATGTACGCACTGACGCAGGTCTGACAGCGGATAAGGCGGGGATCGATCTGCAGGCTGGTCTCGCTGCCCGTGGTGCCGAACAGCTCGTGCACCCGGGCCACCTGCTCCGGCGCGCGGATGTTGAATTCATACAGCACGCCGCTGGGTCGCTGCTTGTGCAGGATCTCGCCCTGCACGCCGCAGCGTGCGAACAGCTGCTGGGCAGCCTGCACCGTCTCCTGCTGCTCGGTCTGCACCACCAGACCCTTTGCATCAAAATATTTGGCAAAGCACGCAATGCCATAAGCTGCCGCACGCACACAGCAATCCTTCTGGATGCTGCGCTGCGCGATCTCCTCCCGCGCGCGGGATGCAAAACTACTCATACTTCCTCGAATTCTGTCAGCGTTTGGCATCGCGGTGCTGCACGCCCGGCTCGTAGCCGAGTTGCGTGCAATACTCCGCGATCTTACGCGCAAATGTAATGGAACGGTGCTTGCCGCCGGTACATCCCACCGCAATGGTCAGCTGGCTTTTGCCCTCCTTGACGTACAGCGGCAGTGCATACTGCAAAAAGTTCTCATACCGCTTGAGCAGTTCCTGCGCTTCCGGGTGGCTCATGACAAAATCCACCACATCCTGATCAAGGCCGGTCTTATGCTTGAGTTCCGGCACGTAGAAGGGGTTGGGCAGGCAGCGCACATCCAGCACAAGGTCTGCCTCCGGCGGGATGCCGAATTTGAATCCAAAGGACATCACGGTCAGGCGCATGGCGCCCTTGGCTCCGCCATTTTTTGCAAAAAGATCGCAGATGCGTTCTTTGTTTTGTGCTGTAGAAAGCAGGGCGGTATTGATGACGTAATCTGCACGCTCCTGCAAAGGCTTCAATATTTTGCGTTCCTTTGCAAAGGCCTCCCGGGTGGAAATGCCCTCGGCAATGCTGATGGGGTGGCGGCGGCGGGTCTCGCTGTAGCGGCGCATGAGTACATCGTCCGGGGCATCCAGAAATAGAATTTTATAATCCACACCCTGCTCATCCAGCTTGTCGAGCGCACGCTCGATTTCTTCGCTGGTGCGGCAGCCGCGCACATCCATGGAAAGAGCCACCCGCTCCAGCTGGCTGTCGCCCGCTTCCGAGAATGCAGTGATGCTGGGCAGCAGTCCGGCCGGAACATTATCTATACAGAAAAAACCGATATCTTCCAGCGCATTCATAGCCACCGACTTGCCTGCACCGGAAAGTCCGCTGACGATCAACAGCTCCATAATCTGATCTACCGCTCCTTTTTTGCTTTTTCCGTTATCGGACGACCCGGATCTCTTTTTCAAGGTCGTAGCCCGTCTTTTCCTTTACGATGGCGCGCACCTCGTCACAAAGTGCCAGCACATCAGCACAGGTAGCGCCGCCAAGGTTTACCACAAAGCCGCAGTGCTTATCGCTGACGGCTGCGCCGCCGTGGCGATAGCCGCGCAGGCCGCACTGGTCGATCAGCGCAGCCGCAAAAGCACCCGCCGGGCGCTTGAAGGTGCTGCCGGCGCTGGGCTTATCCAGCGGCTGCTTTTCCACACGCTTGGCCATCAATTCATCCATTTTTGCACGGATGTCCGCTGCGTTTCCGGGCTGCAGATGGAACTGTGCCGAGAGGATGCAGCCGCTGTTCTCTTCAAAAATGCTGTGGCGATAGCGGAGATCCAGCTCTGCGGCAGGCACTTCTCTGACCTCGCCTTCTGCCGCCAGATACCGCACTGTGGTGAGCACGTCCTTCATCTCGCCGCCGTAGGCACCCGCATTCATATACACTGCACCGCCCACCGTGCCGGGGATGCCGTAGGCAAATTCCAGCCCGGACAGGCCATGCTTCAGTGCCGCCTTACACAGTGCCGCAAGGCGGACACCTGCGCCCGCGGTCAGGACTGTATCTTCCACCGCGATCTCTGCGTCCAGTGCCGAAACATCGATCACCACGCCGGAAAAGCCTTCGTCCGCAAACAGGATGTTGCTGCCGTTGCCCAGCAGGTAATAGCGGACAGCCTGCTCTTTGCAAAGCGCAACTGCACTGCAGAGCTGCTGCTCGTTTTCCGGCATGACAAACAGCTGTGCCGGGCCTCCGATTTTAAAGGTACAGTGCGCCGCAAGCGGTTCGTTCTCCCTGAACGGGATCGCTTCTGCCTGCAGTTTCTGCTTGAATCGTTCCATGATAACTTGCTCCTTTTGCGGTGTGGGATCAATCCATTTTATCGTCCAGACCCAGACGGATCAGCAGTTCACGCGCTGCGTTGTAACCCATCTTCTTCTGGCGGTTGTTGATGGCTGCAGTTTCCAGCACGACAGCCAGATTGCGGCCGGGTGAGACCGGAATGCTGGTGCTGGGAATGCTGACGCCCAGAATGTCGTAGTATTCGTTTTCCAGACCGGTGCGCTGGTAGTTCTTAGTGGGGTCCCATGCTTCCAGCTGAACCACAAGGTCAAGGCTTTCGCTCAGCTTGACCGCGCCCACGCCGTACACACGGGCCACATTGACGATGCCAATGCCGCGCAGCTCAATGAAGTGGCGGATATTCTCCGGGGCAGTACCCATGATCTGGCGGTTGGACACCTTGCGCAGCTCCACCGCATCATCTGCCACAAGGCGGTGGCCGCGCTTGACCAGCTCGATGGCAAGCTCGCTTTTGCCAATGCCGCTGTCGCCCAGGATCAGGATGCCTTCGCCGTACACTTCCACCAGCACACCATGGCGGGTGATACGCGGTGCCAGTTCCAGATTCAGCACACTGATCAGGCTGCCCATCAGAGTGCAGGTGGTCTCGTTGGAGCGCAGCAGTGCAACACCATGCTTCTGGGCCAGCTCCTGCATCTCCGGGAAGGGAGTCAATTCCTCGCTGCGGCAGACGATAACAGCCGGCGGCTGCTGACGGAACAGCTGATCCAGCGCTTCGTAGCGTTTTTCCGGTGAAAGGCCGGACAGAAAGTTCATCTCGGCCAGACCCATGATCTGCAGACGCAGCTTATCAAAATAATCGTAATAGCCCGCCAGAAACAGACCCGGGCGGTTCACTTCGGCGATCTCCACACAGATCTGATCCAGTTCCTTCGGCGTATAGACAACTTCCATGCTGACACGGTCGGTCAGCGTTTTGAGCGAGACATTGAATGTGCCCATTCTTGTTCCTCCTGTGCTCCCTTTTGCTGCACAGCCCTGCCTGCTGTCAGGTACCGTGCAGGATTCCTTCTTATTATTATAATAGAACGATCGGTAAAAAACAATATTGTGCGGGCGGCTTTTTCGCAGCCCGGCAAGAATGCACGCAGCAGCGCAGCCATGTACTGATTTTTTACATTTTTCTTACCTTTACACGGATTTTACATTCCCTCGATTTTGGATTTTACATTGCATCTGTATACTCAAAATCAGGAGAAACACATCAAAAACACGTCAAACAAAAGTGAGGAAATCTTTATGACCATCTTCAATGTCTTTTCCCTGCTTGGAGGTCTTGCCCTGTTCCTGTTCGGCATGGACATCATGGGCAAAGCACTGGAAAAGCAGGCCGGCGGCCAGCTGCAGAAGATCCTGAGCAAGCTGACTGACAACCCCCTTAAAGGCTTTTTCCTTGGCCTGTGCGTCACCGCTGTGATCCAGAGTTCCAGCGCTACCACGGTCATGGTGGTCGGCTTTGTCAACAGCGGCATCATGGAGCTGCATCAGGCCATCGGCGTGATCATGGGCAGCAATGTGGGCACCACTGTCACCAGCTGGATCCTGAGCCTTTCCGGCCTGCAGGGCGACAGCCTCCTCATCAATCTGCTCAAACCCACTTCTTTCAGTCCTTTGCTTGCATTTATCGGCATTTTGCTGTATATGTGTAAGAGTGAGAAGAAAAAAGGCGTGGGCACCATCCTCATCGGCTTTGCCGTGCTGATGACTGGCATGACCACCATGTCTAACGCCGTCCTGCCCCTGCAGAACGAGGCATGGTTCACCAGCCTGTTCACCCGCTTTTCCAACCCCCTTCTGGGCGTTCTGGTGGGTGCCCTTGTTACCGGCATCATCCAGAGCTCCAGCGCCAGCGTGGGTATTCTGCAGGCGCTGAGCGCCACCGGCGTGATCACCTACGGCAGTGCCATTCCCATTATCATGGGTCAGAACATCGGCACCTGCGTTACCGCGTTGATCTCCTCTGTGGGTGCCAACAAGAATGCACGCCGTGCTGCCATGGTCCATCTGTACTTCAACATCATCGGTGTGACCATCTTCCTTGTCGGCTTTTACGGCCTGAATACGGTCTGCCACTTTGCTTTTGTGAACACCACCATCGAGGCATGGGGCATCGCTGTGGTGCACTCGGTGTTCAATATCGTGGCAACGCTGGTGCTGCTGCCCTTTGCAAACCTGCTGGAAAAGCTTGCCATCCTCACCATTCCGGATTCGCCGGAAAAGGAAAGCTTTGCGCTGCTGGATGACCGCCTGCTGAACACCCCTGCCGTGGCCGTAGAGCGTGCACGCTCTGCAACTGCTGAAATGGCAGAGCTTGCCCGTGTGGGCGTGATGCAGGCCATGAGCCTGACTCATGATTGGAACGACACACTTGCGCAGAAAGTCCGCGAGGAAGAGACGCAGGTAGACCGTTACGAGGACGCTCTCGGCACCTATCTCGTCAAGCTTTCCAGCCGTGAGCTGAACCATGCCGACAGCCAGAGCGTAAATACCCTGCTGCACACCATCAGCGATTTTGAGCGCATCAGCGACCATTCCGTAAACCTGATGGAATCTGCCGAAGAGATGCACACCAAAGAAATCCAGTTCTCGCAGGATGCCCGCGACGAGCTGCAGGTGCTGGAGGATGCGGTGCAGGATATTCTGAACCGCACCACTGATGCTTTCCGCAAGGGTGATCTGCATCTTGCCAGCAAGGTGGAACCGCTGGAAGCCGTGGTCAACGAGCTGGTACGTGCCATCAAGGCCCACCACATTGCCCGCCTGCAGGCCGGCAGCTGCTCCATTGAATATGGCTTTGTGCTGGACGACCTGCTGACCAACTATGAGCGTGTGTGCGACCACTGCAGCAACGTAGCCGTTGCACAGATTGAGGTTGCACAGGACAGCTTTGATACCCACGCATACCTCAACGAGCTGCGTCACGGCAATGACACCAAGGAAAGTGAGGAATTCCATCGCCGTCTTGACCGTTACCGTGAACGCTATCTCTTCCCTGAAAATCAATCTGCGGAGGATTTTGACAAATGATCTATATTGTTGAAGACGATGCCGCCATCCGGGAGCTGGAACAGTATGCCCTACAGTCCAGCGGATACGAAGTGACCAGCTTTGAAAGCTCTGAGCCGTTCTGGCAGGCCATGCACGCTGCAGAGCCGGAACTGGTGATCTTAGACGTGATGCTGCCCGGTGAGGACGGTTTTTCCATCCTGAAAAAGCTGCGCAACACCCCTTCCCTGCGCAGGCTGCCCATCATTATGGTCACCGCTAAGTCCAGCGAGCTGGACACCGTGCGCGGGCTGGACTGCGGTGCCGATGATTACATCTCAAAGCCTTTTGGCATCATGGAATTTTTGAGCCGGGTGCGCGCCGCCTTGCGCCGCTCGGCTCCGGAAGCACGTCCCAACGTACTCAGCTTTCACGAGATCCTGCTGGACAATGCCCGTCACAACGTGACTGTGAGCGGAACGCCGGTGGAGCTGACCTACAAGGAGTACAGCCTGCTGCGTTTGCTGCTGGAGAACACCAATCTGGTGGTGACACGCGAGACCATTCTGCAGGTGGTGTGGGGCACCGACATTTCGGTGGAGAGCCGCACTGTGGATATGCATATCCGCACCCTGCGCAAAAAGCTGGGGGATGCCGGCAAATACATCTGCACTGTGCGCAAGGTGGGTTACAAGCTGACCGATGAAGAGGAGGCCGGTGAAGAATGAAGCTGCGCAGCATGGAAGAAAAGATCAGCTACCGCCTGTTCCTGATGGGCTTCCTTGGTCTGCTGTTCACGGCGGCGCTTTGCATCTTTGTTTTTCACAAGGCATTCACGGCTCAGGCATGGACCAGCCTTGAGCGGGAAGCCGATCTGGTAAGCGCCGGTTATGATCTGGTGCAGGACCCGCAGCAGCTTTCGTCCTTTGTTACCAATGATCTGCGCATCACCCTGATCTCGCAGGATGGCAGCGTGCTGTTTGAATCTGCTACCGATCAGCCCATGGAGAACCATCTCTCCCGCCCGGAGATCCGTCAGGCCATGACCGAAGGTGTGGGCCGGGACATCCGCGATTCCCAGACCATGGGCTACGAGACCTATTACTATGCCGTACTGTTGCCCAACGGTGAGATTTTGCGCATGGCACAGGATGCAGAAACGGTCTGGTCTATTTATGATTCGACCCTGCCTGCCATCGTGCTGAGCTGCGTTGCACTCATGCTGGCCGCCGCTGTGCTGGCAGCTCTGCTCACCCGTGCATTGGTCTCCCCTGTGCTGAGCATGACCGAAGATCTGGATCATATTCAGGACAATGTTCCCTATAAGGAGCTTGTCCCCTTTGCCGAAAGCATCCACTCTGACCGCATTCTCCGTGAGAACAATGAAAAGATGCGGCAGGAGTTTACTGCCAATGTCAGCCATGAGCTGAAGACCCCGCTGACCAGTATTTCCGGCTATGCGGAGCTGATCGAGACCGGCATTGCAAAGCCTGAGGATGTGCCGGGCTTTGCCCAGAAGATCCATGTGGAGGCCAGCCGTATGATCCAGCTGGTGAACGATATCCTGCAGCTTTCCAGTCTGGACAACGCCAGCGAAGCCGGTTCTGAGCCGGAGATGGAGACAGTGGATCTGCTTACCGTTGCCAAGGACTGCGTAGAGCGCCAGAAGCTGAATGCCCGCCGGGCTTACATCTCGCTGAACTGTCTGGGCGAAAGTGCTCTTGTGCACGGCAACCGTGCCCTGCTGGACGAGCTATGCCAGAACCTGTGCGATAATGCGATCCGTTATAATCGTCCCGGCGGTAAGGTACAGATCACCACAGCCTGCAGCCGCGACGGACACTGCACCCTGACTGTGGCCGATAACGGCATCGGCATCCCGAAAGAAGCACAGTCCAGCGTGTTTGAGCGCTTCTATCGTGTGGATAAGAGCCGCAGCAAGGCTACCGGTGGTACCGGTCTGGGCCTTGCCATCGTCAAGCATATCGCACGCATCCACAACGCACGCATCAAGCTGGAAAGTCAGGTGGATGTGGGCACTACCATTACTGTCACCTTCCCCACTGCCAACTGAATCACATCGGTAAAAATCTCACGTCTGCCTGCAATTGCGGGCAGGCGTTATTTATTGTGATCTTTTCTCTGCCCACACCGTTCTGCAATGCACTGCGCTGCTGCAGATGCACAAGGTCGATGCCCTGCTGCCAGAAAGACTGCACCGTCTGCGTGCACAGTTCTGCCAGCTGTTCGCACTGTGCGGCGCTGGGCTGCGGCGTATCATAGCTGCGCTGACAGTCCAGCCGCAGACTGGCAGTTTCTTCCCGCAGGGTGACAGACACGCTGCATCGGCGGACCGTTACCGGCTCACCTTCCAGCCAGAAAGTATGCACGCCGCCCATTTCCAGCAAAAGCCGCGCTGTTTCCGCCTGCCGGGCCTCCAGCTCAATGCTGTTTTCCACTCGCCAGAGGATGCTTGTATCTGCAAGTGCCACTTCCTGTTTCTCTGCCCGCAGCTGCGGCAGAAGCATTCCGTCCTGATACTGGTAAAGCCTCGGCATCTGGTCTGCGCACTGCTTGAGCTGCTCAAGCAGTTTGTTCGGAAATTCCTGCTTTTCCGCTGGAAGTTCCTCCAAAAATCCATCGTCCATTTCCAGCACAGAAACTTTTGCCGATACCCTGCCCTGCCTGTTTTCCAGCACCGTACGCTCATACGCTGCAAGCAGCTCTGCCGATGCATCTTGATCGATCAGCAGATAATCGCACAGGCGGTAATCCGCCTTTTGCGGCAGTTGCTTTTGCGCCGCCGCCAGCGCTTTTGCCAGCGTGTCCGCCTGCGCCAACTGCAGCTGCACAGCCCCAGAAGCCTCGGATGCATCGGCGGCGGCTTCCGGAGCCTGATACAGCAGCCCTACGGTGATGGACTGTTCCTTCTGAGCAAGATACAGCGCACGAACCATGCTTTTTTCGGTGGTCTCGCAGCGCAGAAAAATCAGGCACCACCCGATCAAAAGCACCGCACTGAGAGAGCGCAGTTTCTTCTGCTTCATTTTGCCGCTCCTTTCCCGCACTGCACCGCGCGCTGCCACACGGTACGCACTGCCGCGCAGAGAAAGCCGATGCGGAAGATCGCGCAGGTGAGCCAGATGAGCAAAAGCAGCGCATCCATGCGGGAGAAAACATCTGCACTCCATGCCCGCAGCAGTTCCTGTGCCGGGTAATCCGCTGCGCCAAATACGAGGCACATCCCGGCAGTAAGACCCGCCTGTGCCAGAAAGGTGAGCCATGGCAGCCAGGACATGCTGCGCGGCTCTTCATAACCTGCAAGAAGCGGCCAGAACAAATACTCCGCATACAGCGGAACACGCGGCCAGCGGGCCAGTTGCACAGCATCTGCCGTCAGCAGGTGCGCCCAGTCCATCTGCCCGGCAAGCCCTGTCAGACAGACCAGCCCACCCAGCAGCACGAACCACCACAGCACCCGTGCCGGAGCATCCCAGCCGGAAGGCGGAATACACCACCCTGCCCAGAGCAAAAGCGGCAGCAGGCCGATCAGCGCCATGGAGCGGAACTCCTGCTGGCAGATGTTCTGGGCCTGCATTACGGTTCCAAACAACTCTGCCAGAAACCATGCTCCTGCGGAAAACAGCCAGACCCACTGCATGGCTGCCCGCTGCCAGCAGGCAGAGAACACCCCACTGATGCATGTGAGCAAAAGAGCCTGAACCGCTCCATGAATGATCATCCCACGCGGAGAGATACCGGTCTGCATTTCTTCTGCCAGCGCAGCTGTCCACACGCTCAGTGCCAGCACGGGAGCAGAAAAGCCTTTCTGTTTTTGCATCATTTTCCCTCCCGTTTCTGCCAGATATTAAAGTCGTGCGCTGAAAGGCGGCGGTAGTTGCGGCGGATGATGCCATCCTCTGCCATGGGCCGCTGCGGGAACGGATGCTCCGCCAGATATGGCACCTGCAGGCAGGCTGTGCCGGAAAGACTGAGCAGAACTGCAAAAAAAGCCCCCGCAAGGCCCACCGGCCCGGCAAGACCTGCAGCCAGCACCACACCCAGACGCAGCAGCGTAGCAGGCTCGTACAAAGAGGGCGTGACAAACACCGCGATGGCCGTGATGCTTGCCACAAAGATCACCGGCGTGCTCATAAGCCCGGTGGCAATGGCAGCATCGCCGATGATCAACGCGGACACCAGACTGACCGAATGCCCCAGCGACTGCGGCATCCGCAGACCTGCTTCCCGGATGACCTCCAAAATGAGTATGACCAGCAGCATTTCCGCAAACAGCGGCAGCGGTGTGGCCTTCTCCGCCGCTTCGATCTTGTACAGAAGCTGCGGTGGGATCAGCTCCGGCAGGTAGACCGCCAGACAGACGAACACACCCGGCAGAAATACTGTGAGGTAGAACGAAACATATTTGAGGATGCGCAGAAAAGAGGAAAACACGGCGGTGGATGCATAATCGTCCAAGCACTCAAAATTTTCGCAGAAAAGAGCCGGAAGCACCATGGCAGAGGGACTTCCGTTGACCAGCACCACGATCTTGCCCTCACAGATCTTTGCCGCCGCCACGGCAGGCCGCTCGGTGTAGCTTACCGGCGTGAACAGCCGCGCCTTGCCCGGCAGCAGCCACGGCACAAAGTAACTGGAATCCAGCAAAAGCTCCGGCTTTGCAGCGGCAAGCGCTTTGCGCACACGGATCACCATGGCGGAGTCTGCCCTGTTTTTGCAGTAGCAGATGGCGTATTCCGTTTGCATTTCGGTATCGGCCTGCGCCACCTCCTGCACCAGATGTTCGGTACGGATGAGCCGCCGCAGCAGGCTCAGATTGACCCGCAGCAGGTCGGCAAAGCCTTCGCGGGAGCCGCGCAGATTGCCCTCCCCGGAAGGCTCGTCTACCGAGCGGAACTTCAGTCCCTGCACCGAGAAGGCAATGCCCTTTGCGCAGCCGTCCAGCAGTAAGACCGCCATGCCTGCCGTCATTCGTTTGATCAGATCAGCCAGATCTGTTACCGGCTCACTTTCTGCCGGAAAGGCTGAGCCGTGCAGGATCAGCTCAAAGACCTGCGGCCCGGTGCAACGCTGGCCTGCCTGCTGCGGCGGTGCCTGACGGCTGGCCGCATCCAGTAAAAGCTCCCACAAAGAATCCAGGCTTGCCATGCCGTCAAACAGCAGGATGCTTCCCCTGCAATGATAAATCGTGATCTCCTTGGCATAATAATCCGCAGAGGTGCCAAACATTTTGTCCAGCACCGCAAGATTTGCCGCAAGGCTCTGTGATAACTGCCGCATCCAACCACTCCTTTGCACAGCAGTATGCCCGGCTGCAGCGGCATCCATTCCGCCAGAAACGACAGGAGGTCTTGTTACTTGAAGCTTCTGATCTGCCGCACGATCATCATTTATCTGTGCGTTCTGTTTGCCATGCGGCTGATGGGCAAGCGCCAGCTGGGCGAACTGCAGCCCGAAGAACTGGTGTCCACCATTCTCATTTCCAATCTGGCATCCATCTCCATTGAATCGGAAGAGGTGCCCATCACATCCAGCCTGATCCCGCTGTTTCTCATTGCAGCGCTGGAACTGCTGGGCTCCGTGCTGAGCTTCCGCAGCCAGAAATTCTTCAACTTTCTCTCCGGCAGACCCAAAACGGTGATCTTGGACGGGCAGATCGATCAGAAAGCCTTGCGGATGCTGCGGCTGACCACAGCTGACCTGATGGAAGCGCTGCGCGGTAAAAATATTTTTGACCCACGGGAGGTCTCCTACGCGGTGATCGAGACGAACGGCACCCTTTCGGCAGCACTGCGGCCAGAAAAAGAGCCAGCCCGTCTTGCTGACCTGCAGCTGAAGGTGACCCATACCAACGCCACCATTCCCTTTGTGTTGGACGGACAGGTGCTGGAAGACAACCTGCGCTGGTGCGGCAAGGACCGCGCGTGGCTGGAACGCACGGCGCAGGCCAACACCCTGCTGCCGGAAGAAATTTTGCTGCTGATCGGCAACGAGACCGAGGATTATTTTTTGCTAAAAAAAGAGAACCGCCGTGCCGGCGGCTCCCATTGAGGTGAGCGGATGAAGCGGATCTATGCATGTATCGCCATTGTGGCCGTACTGTTGAGCGTGGCCTTTTACAGCAGCTGGAAGGTGCAGAGCTTTGCGGATGTGATCTCGGCAGACCTTGACACCGCCGCCGAAGCCATCCGCAATGCCGACTACCCTGCCGCCCGGCAGGCACTTGCTGATGGTGCCGACCGGTGCGACCAAATGCGCACCAAAATGAACCACCTGCTGCGCACCGCAGATTTTACCGAGCTGGAAGCTGCACTGCGGGCGGCGGACGGACACCTGGAAATGGGTGCCCCAGAGGAAGCCTTTGGTGAGCTGCGCCGCGCACAGGTACAGGTGGAAACACTGGAATGGCTCTCGCACCGGCTGGTATAAACAAAAACACCGGCCCTGCCCCATTGGGCGAAAGCCGGTGTTCCGATGCAAATTATTTCTGTGGTTCCTTGCGGTCGCCCATCAGCTTTTTCAGCTCATTGAAAAAACTTTCCACGTCTGCAAACTGACGGTAGACCGATGCAAAGCGAACATATGCCACTTCGTCGATTTTTTTCAGTTCCTGCATGGTCAGCTCACCGATGCGCACGCTGGGGATCTCACGGTCGTAGGAGCTGAGCAGCGTCTGCTCAATGCTGCTTACCGCACGCTCCAGCGATTCGTAGCTGACTGGCCGCTTGGCGCAGGCACGCACCATGGCGTTGAGCAGCTTCTGCCGGTCGAACGGCTCACGGGAGCTGTCCTTTTTGATGACCACAAGCGGAACAGTCTCCACGACCTCATAGGTCGTAAAGCGCATATGGCAGCTCAGGCATTCGCGGCGGCGGCGGATGCGCTCACTGTCTTCGGTGGGGCGGGAATCGATCACTTTGGATTCCTCGGCTCCGCAATAGGGACACTTCATGTTCTGTTCCTCCTGTCCGGTCTGACCGGGCTGTGTTTTTAGGCTTTGGTCTTGGGCTTGCGCTCACTCCACAGCACCCACGCAGAGGTGGAAACGCACAGCGAAGTGTACACGCCGCTGATCATGCCCATCATCAGCGGGAACGCAAAGGTAAAGATGCTGTCCAGACCATACAGCTTTGCCACGATGCACATAACGCCCAGCGCCATCACCGTGGTAATGGTGGTGATCAGGGTGCGGCGGGCGGACTGGTTCACCGAGTGGTTCACCAGCTCTTCAAAGGATGCCTTTTTACCCATCAGGGTGCGGTTCTCGCGGATACGGTCGTAGACCACAACGGTATCGTTGATGGAGTAGCCAAGGATGGTAAGCATGGCTGCAATGAAGTTGCCGTCCAGCGCGGTGCGCAGCAGCACAAAGGTGCCAAACACCACCATCAGGTCGTTCACAAGCGCCAGCACTGCCATCATGCCGCCGGTCAGGCCGCCGATGTTCTTGAAGCGCAGGGCGATGTACAGCAGGATCAGCACCAGTGCAAACACCACGGCAACCAGACTCTTCTGCAGGAACTTGGTGCCCATGGCAGCGCTGACGTTGCTTAGCGACAGCTGTTCAAAATTGTTGTCCGGGCAGCTTTCGTTCAGGCTGTCCAGCAGCTTGGCCACCTGCTCGGTAGTCACTGTTTCGGTACCGGGCATCGAGATTTTCAGGGTCTGGTCACCGGTAGCAACATTCTCGCCGGTCTGCAGGGTCAGGCCGTTATTCTCCAGTGCAGAGGATGCAACCTTCTGCACATCCGACATGGTAAAGCTGCCCTCGTAGCTCAGGGTGATCATGGCACCGCCGGTGAACTCGGTATCCAGATGGACACCCAAAACCACTGCGCACAGCACGATGGCTGCCATCAGGCAGGAGGAGATCGTCAGGAAGCGCTTGCGCAGGCCCACAAAGTCGATGGGCTTCTTCTCGGTTTTTTCCTTGCCGGGCTTTTCAGCGCCGTAAAGCCAAGGATTGCGCAGTGCCTTGATGGATGCCGCACCGCGGATCATCACACGGGTAGCAAACACGCCAAACACAAAGTTCAGCAGCACGCCGGTGAGCAGCGTGTAACCGAAGGCATAAATAGTGCCTGCGGTGGAGGGGCCAAAGGCAAAGAACACAAAGTGGAGTGCCTTTGCAAACATGCCGTCCGAGGGGCCAAAGGCACCCATCAGCACGATGGCCACGATGACGATGGTCACGTTGCCGTCAACGATGGGGGTCAGGCCGCGGGCAAAACCGCTCTTGAGCGCGCCATCCAGAGACTTGCCGTTTTTCAGCTCTTCCTTGATGCGTTCTGCCGTGATAACATTGGCATCCACGCCCATGCCGATGGCAAGGATGATGCCTGCGATGCCGGGCAGGGTCATGGTAAAGCTTTCAAACACCGGGAAGTAGCCGGAAACGAACGCCAGCGTTGCTGCCACCTGACCAGCCAGTGCAATACATGCAAGGAAGCCCGGCAGACGGTACAGCATCGTCATGAACACCACGATCAGTGCAAAGGCGATCAGGCCGGCCAGAACCATGGCGCTCAGGCTGTTCTCGCCCAGACTGGGGCTGACGGTGGAATAGCTGTCCACCGTCAGTGCAAAGGGCAGTGCGCCGGAGTTGATCTGGCGGGCCATCTTGACGACCTGCTCCTGCGTGAAAGGATTGGAAGCCGAGCTTGTAATGATGGCAGAGCCATCGGTAATAGCGGTGTTGACCGTGGCCGTGCTCACGTTTTCATCGTCCAGCCAGATGCTGATGGTGCCGCCCGATGCAGCCAGCTTTGTGGTAGCATCGCCAAATGCCTTGGCACCGTCATCGGTGAACTTCAAGGAGACGAAATATTCCGAAGCACCGCCATTGCTGACGGGGCCATACTGAGCTGCGGCGCTCTCGATCATGGAGCCGTCCAGGATCAGCTCACCGTCCGCACTGCTTCCCTCGCGGAAGGTCAGATAGGCGGTGGTGCCGATCTCATCGATCGCAGCTTCCGGGTCAAAATCCGTCTCACCGGACTGCCACGGGAACTCCAGGATCAGGCTGTCGGAATTGTTGTCCACATACAGCTCATAGTCGGTCACGTTCAGCGCCACGAGACGGTTCTCAATGACGAGCTGGGCTGCTTCCAGCTGTTCTTCGGTAGCATCGTAGCCATCCGACGGCACAAAGGTGACGTTGACACCGCCCTTAATATCCACACCGAAGCGGATATCCTTTGCACCTTTGATATAGGTCGTGGTCGTATCGCCGTACTTGGCATACACACCGAAGAACGCAGTATACACAAATACCACGATCAACAGCACTGTGGCGATCAGATGCCATGCTTTTCCTTTTGTTTTCATAAAATTCAGGGAACCTCCAAAAGCAGCAGTTCTTGCAGCTGCCGCCCGTATTCTAGTGCGGACCGCCTGCTCCGGCGGGCCTTATCATTTCCGCAAGGGGGCCGTCGTGCCGGCTTTCTTGCGACAAAACTCCCCTGACGGCCCAGACGGGCCGCACAGAGGAGATAAAATCAAAAAATGTTAGTCTGCCTTGTCAGCCAGCAGTTTTTCTGCCACAGCCAGACGCACACAGATGCACAGCAGTTCGGAAGCGGTTTCCACCTCGTCCAGACTGGGATAGGTGGGCGCAATGCGCAGGTGAGAATCCTCGGGGTCCTTGTGATAGGGATATGCAGAACCGGCACCGGTCAGGGTCAGGCCCGCATCCTTGCACAGACCCGCCACGCGCTTTGCACAGCCGGGCATCACATACAGGCTGATGAAGTAGCCGCCCTTGGGGTCCGTCCAGTGGGCAATATCCCCGCAGGGGATGAGGTTGTTCTTGAATGCGGTCTTGACGGCATCAAAGCAGGGCACCAGACGACGACGGTGCTTTGCCATGTGGGCCAGCACACCTTCCTTGTTCTTCAGGAAGCGGACGTGGCGCAGCTGGTTCATCTTGTCGTAGCTGATGATCATGACCGAGAAGCGCTTGCAGATATACTTCATGCTGCTCTCGCTGCAGGCAATGGCAGAGACACCTGCGCCCGGGAAGGTGATCTTGCTGGTGGAAGTGAACATGAACACACGGTTTTCGTTGCCGTACTTCTTGCTCTCGTTCAGCAGCACCGGAGTCTCGATGATCTCATCGGTCAGGTGATGGACGATATAGGCTTCATCCCAGAAGATCTTGAAATCAGGCGCAGCGGTCTTCATCTTGGCAAAACGCTCGATGGTCTCATCGCTGTAGGTGTAGCCATCGGGGTTGGAATACTGCGGCACACACCAGATGCCCTTGATGTCAGGATCCTCGGCCACCAGCTTTTCCACAATGTCCATATCCGGGCCATTGGGGGTCATAGGCACGCTGATCAGCTCAAAGCCAAACTCCTCGGTAATAGCAAAGTGACGGTCATAGCCGGGCACCGGGCAGAGGAACTTGCGCTTCTCCACCTGAGACCAGGGGCACGGAGACTCCGGGAAACCGAACACATAGCCGATATTGACGAGGTTATACATCAGCTGCAGGCTGGAGTTGCCGCCCACGAACACTTCCTCCGGCTTTACGCCAAAGACATCCGCAAACAGCACGCGGGCCTCCTGCAGGCCTTCCAGCTCGCCATAGTTGCGGGCATCCGTGCCAGCATCGGTGGTGTAATCGTTCATCTTCAGCAGGTCCATGGCCAGATCCATCTGGTGAGGGCCGGGCTTGCCGCGGGCCATATTCAGCTTGAGGCCCTTGGCCTGAAATTCCTTGTACTTTGCTTCAAGCGCTGCCTTTTCGGCAGTGAGTTCATCACGATTCATTGCAAGATAATTTGCCATTAGAAACACACTCCTTTATCGTACTTCCTGTTACCCATAGCGCCAGAGCGGCATTTTGCGGAGCATTCCTGCCAGGGAGCGTTCCCCATGCCATTCCAGACCTTAATATTATAGTACATTTTGCCCTCGGAAACAAGAATAATAAAGCAAAAAGCCCTGCCAAAAGCAAAAAGCTTTTGAAACAGAGCTTGAATGCCGGGTCTTTGCTCCCCTGCTGTACGCTAAAAGCGTCAGCTCAGAGCGGCCTGATTTTTATAGCGCTTGCGCACCGCGCCGTATTCCAGATGTGCTTCGCCGCCTTCCACGGTATCTTCATCCACAGTTACGCGGATGATGGTAGCATCGGTGGGCACCTCGTACATAATGGGCAGCAGAATGCTTTCCATCACGCTGCGCAGGCCGCGGGCACCGGTCTTGCGCTCGATCGTCTTGCGGGCAATGGCGTGGAGTGCTTCGTCAGTGAAGTTCAGTTCCACATTATCCATGCTCAGAAGTTCCTTATACTGCTTCACAAGGCTGTTGCGCGGCTCCTTGAGCACGCGAACCAGAGCGTCCTCGTCCAGATCGTCCAGCACGGTAATGACCGGCAGACGGCCGATCAGTTCCGGGATCAGGCCGAACTTGACCAGATCGTGGGGTTCCACCTTGCGCAGCAGAGCCTTCTCCGCTTCGCTGGAATTATCCTTCAGGCTGCTGCCGAAGCCCAGTGCGGACTTATCGGTGCGGCGCAGGATATACTTATCCAAGCCATCAAATGCACCGCCGCAGATGAACAGGATGTTGGTGGTGTCGATCTGGATGAACTCCTGCTGCGGGTGCTTGCGGCCGCCCTGCGGAGGAACATTGCTCACAGTGCCCTCCAAAATCTTCAGCAGGGCCTGCTGCACGCCCTCACCGCCCACATCGCGGGTGATGGAGGGGTTCTCACTCTTGCGGGTGATCTTGTCGATCTCGTCGATATAGATAATACCGATCTGTGCCTTCTGCACATCAAAATCCGCTGCTTGGATCAACTTGAGCAGAATGTTCTCCACATCCTCGCCCACATAACCGGCTTCGGTCAGGGTGGTGGCATCGGCAATGGCGAAGGGAACGCCCAGCATTTTTGCCAGAGTCTGTGCCAGCAGGGTCTTGCCCACGCCGGAAGGACCCAGCAGCAGCACGTTGGACTTCTGCAGCTCCACATCGCTGCCCTTGCCGCTGAGGATGCGCTTGTAGTGGTTGTAGACCGAGACGGCCAGCACACGCTTTGCCTCGTCCTGACCGATCACGTACTGATCCAGACCTTCCTTGATCTCGGCCGGGGTCAGGATGTTAATATCCAGATTGTCCGCAGGCTGGATGTGTGCACGGTTTGCACCGCGGGCCGGTCGGGCGCTTTTGGGCTGATCCGGCTTGTCGGAAAGCAGGTCGTGGCACAGGCCGATGCATTCGCTGCAGATATTGACACCGGGGCCGATGATCATACGCTCCACTTCGTCCTGATGCTTTCCGCAGAAGCTGCAGACCAGATCCTTTTCGTTTTTGTCTCTGCCGGAATTGTTATTTGCCATAGCTGTTTTTCCTTATCCTGGGTAAATTAAATGTCGGCGGCTCAGCGGTGGGCAATGACCTCATCGATCAGGCCGTATTCCTTTGCCTGCAGTGCGGACATATAGTTGTCGCGCTCGGTATCCAGCTGGATCTTTTCCAGCGGCTGGCCGGTGTACTCGCTGAGCATGTGGTTCATCTTATCGCGGATATACACCATGTGCTCGGCATGGATCTTGATATCGGTGGTCTGGCCGGAAAGGCCGCCACCCTGCCCGCCGATCAGCGGCTGATGGATCAGAATTTCCGAGTTGGGCAGTGCAAAACGCTTCCCCTTGGTGCCGCTTGCCAGCAGGAAGGCACCCATGGAAGCTGCCATGCCCATGCAGATGGTGGAAACATCGCACTTGATATACTGCATGGTATCGTGGATGGCCATGCCGGCGCTGATGGAGCCGCCGGGGCTGTTGATATACAGGCTGATGTCCTTATCCGGGTCCTGCCCTTCCAGATACAGCAGCTGTGCCACAACAAGGCTGGCGGAGGTATCGTTGACATCCTCGCTCAGAACGATGATGCGATCGTTCAAAAGACGGGAGAAAATATCATAGGAACGCTCGCCATGGGACGACTGTTCCACAACGTAAGGAACAAAACTCATAAAGTTCGCCTCCTGAAATGGAATATAGTATTTGCAAAATTGACCGATACGGTTTCCCTGCCGGTTCTGCCGTATCGGTCAATTTTTACAACCTTTGATTGAAACCGTGCAGCATACTGCCCGCTTCAAAGGAACACAGGAACTGATTACTCAGCGTCTGCAGCCTTCTCTTCCTCAGCAGCCTTCTCCACGATGTTTGCGTGGCTCTTGATGAAGTCGATGGCCTTGTTGATGGCCAGATCCTTCTTCAGGTCGTCAACATTGACCAGCTCACGAACCTTGTCCTCTTCCATCTTGTACTGGTCAGCAATGCGCTTGATCTCAGCGGAAACTTCCTCCTCGGAAGCCTCGATGTTCTCAGCAGCAGCAACAGCCTCCAGAGCCAGACGAATCTTGACCTGCTTCTCAGCCTGCGGCATGAAGGAAGCGCGGAACTGCTCCATAGTCTGGCCCATATACTTCAGGTAGTCCTCGAGGCGCAGGCCCTGCTGCTCCACGCGGAATGCGAAGTCATTGACCATCTCGTCCATGCGGGCATCATACATTGCCTGGGGGATCTCACCCTCCATGCTCTCGATGACCTGATCCACCAGAGCGTTCTCAACAGCCAGATCGTCCTGCTTGTCCAGCTGCTCCTGATTGTTCTTGCGGATGGAAGCCTTGAACTCGTCCAGAGTGTCGTACTCAGAGCAGTCCTTAGCCAGCTCGTCATCCAGAGCAGGCAGCTCCTTGTACTTCACTTCGTGCAGCTTGATCTTGAACACAGCAGCCTTGCCAGCCAGTTCGGCAGCCTGATACTCGGTGGGGAAGGTAACGTTCACGTCGAACTCTTCGCCAGCAGAGTGGCCCACGATCTGATCCTCAAAGCCGGGGATGAAGCTGCCGCTGCCCAGAGTCAGGCTGTAGTGCTCAGCCTTGCCGCCCTCGAAAGCCACGCCATCGACGAAGCCCTCGAAGTCGATATCAGCGATGTCGCCGTTCTCAGCAGCGCCCTCACGGGTCAGCTCACGGGCATTGCGCTCCTGCACACGCTTCAGCTCAGCTTCAACAGCCTCGTCAGAAACAGTATGGACAGTCTTTTCAACTGTCAGACCATTGTAGCTGCCAATCTTGACTTCAGGCTTGACAGCGACCTTGACGGTCAGGGTGACACCGTTGGTCTCATCAGCAGAGTCAACAGTGACCTCCGGACGGCCGACCGGCTCAACGCCAGCTTCCTTGACAGCAGCCTCGAAAGCCTCGGGGAACAGCTCATTGATGGCATCATAGGTAAAGACATCAGCGCCGTACATCTTCTCGATCAGAGCGCGGGGAGCCTTGCCCTTACGGAAGCCGGGAACAGCGTACTTCTTGCCTTCCTTCTTGAAAACATCGGCAACAGCCTTCTTGAAAGCCTCTGCGTCGATGGAGAACTGCAGTTCTGCCATGCTCTTCTCGAGCTTTTCACACTTGATGAAATTCATTTGTTTTTCCTCCACTCAAAAATTCTATTGCGCAGGGCAGGAAGTTTTTGCCCTTTGCAACCGCGCACTGCGTCCTGGATGAACTTGCTTTTGCAATATGCGGGGACGCGCGCGCTCAATTGGGTGCAACAATCGCGTCAAAAACTATTATAGCACGCTCCTGACACAATTGCCAGCCCAAATTGTTAATTTTTATTGGTTTTAACGGTTCAATTGATGCGGTACGGGCAAAAACGCAGCCCATCGGCACTGACCAGCTTGTAGTGGATGCCATCCACATCGCCCTGCACCGCATAGCGGATGGCATTGCCGTGCAGATGGCCATAGTAGCAGGTCCTGATGCTGTATTCCTTTAAGGTGGCCACGATCTCCGGCGCACTGGTGCCGGTATACACCGGCGGATAGTGCAGGAACACCAGCTTTTCCAGCCCGGGTTCGGCGGCATCCAGACTCATGCGCAGCCGTCCGATCTCGCGGTTCATCACCTTTTCGTCGTGGGCCTCGCCTGCATCAAACAGCCAGCCGCGGGTACCGCACAGTGCATACCCCTCTACACTGTAGGAGTTGTTGTGCAGAATGTGCAGGGTATCAAAGCCTTCTGCTTTGAGGTAGGCATTCATCTTGTTCACGGTAGACCACCAGTAATCGTGGTTGCCCTTCATGATGATCTTCTGCCCGGGCAGGCTCTGCAGAAATTCAAAATCCTTACGGGTATCGGTCAGGCGCATGGCCCAGCTGATATCGCCCGCCAATACAATGGTATCCTCTGGTTTGATGAGCTTGCGCCAGTTTTTCTCAAGGCGCTCCACATAATCATTCCAGCCGGGAAAAATATCCATCGGCTTGGAAGCGCCCAGAGAAAGGTGGGTATCGCCAAGCACAAAAAGTGCCATGTTTTTTCTCCTGTTCTAAATGCAGCAGGATGTGTTATTCCTGATAGCCCAGCGCCACCTCGGCGATCTGCGCAGGATCGATCACGGTGTTAAAGCGCTCCGGCTTCTGGCGCAGCGCGGCAAGGCTTGCCGGTGCGGTATGCGCGGTAGCTGCTTCCAGCTGCTGCATTGCTTCAAAATCATTTTCCGGGGCGGTGCGGCCCAGTGCTTCCAGCACACTGCGCGGGAACTTGAAGGGAGACGCGGTGGACAGCACCACCATGGGCACGCCCTCGCGCTTTTTCTGCGCTGCCACATGGAACGCAACGGCGGTGTGGGTATCACACAGGTAATTGTCCTTCTCGTAGCGGACACGGATCTCCCCTGCCACTTCTTCCTCACTGCTCCAGCCGCAGGAGAAGTTCTCCTGAATGGCAGCCAGCGTCTCCGGACGCACAGTATAGCTTCCGGTCTCGGCAAGGCTCTTCATCAGGCCCGCCACCTCGGCATCGCTGCCGGTGACATGGTACAGAAGGCGCTCGAGGTTCGAGGACACCAGAATGTCCATGCTGGGCGAGGTGGTCTTGAAGAACTCCCGCTTTGCGGTGTAGGTGCCGGTGGTGAGGAAATCGGTCAGCACGTTGTTCTCATTGGAAGCGCAGACCAGCTTGCCCACGGGCAGGCCCATGCGCTTTGCATAGTAGCCTGCCAGAATGTCGCCGAAGTTGCCGGTGGGTACGCAGAAGTCCACTTCATCGCCGAAGGTGATCCTGCCCGCCTTGAGCAGCTGGGCATAGGCGGCAAAGTAATAGACGATCTGCGGCACCAGACGGCCCCAGTTGATGGAGTTGGCGCTGGACAGGCGGATGTTCCGCTTGGCAAGCTCTGCTGCAATGGCAGTGTCACCAAAGACCTTCTTCACGCCGGTCTGTGCATCATCAAAGTTGCCGCGCACAGCGTACACTGCCACGTTGGCACCCTCCTGCGTTGCCATCTGCAGGCGCTGGATCTCGCTGGTGCCGCCCGTGGGATAGAACACTGCGATCTCCACGCCCGGGATATCATGGTAGCCGTCCAGAGCTGCCTTGCCGGTATCGCCGCTGGTCGCCACAAGGATCAGGGTCTTTTCCGTGCGGCCCAGATTCTTTTTGGCTTCCACCAGAAGCTTCGGCATCAGCTGCAGAGCATAATCCTTGAATGCACAGGTAGGGCCATGCCACAGCTCTAAGGCATAGGTGTCCCCTTCCACCGGGGCAAGATAGCCTGCCTTGCCGCCAAAGGCCTCTCCGTAGGTCTTGTGGGCAGCTTCGGTCAGGAAATCCTGCGAGTAGTCGGTCAGATATTCTTTGATGACGGCAGCTGCCATGGCCGGGTAGTCCAGCTCGCACAGTGCCTTCACATCCACCTGCGGAAAGCTTTCCGGTACAAACAGACCGCCCTCGTTGGACAGGCCCTGTGCGATTGCTTCCGAGGAAGTCACTTTGCGGTTTTGGTCTCTGGTACTAAAAAACTGCATTGTTGTCGCTCCTTTTTCGCCGTAGAACGTGCAAAGCACGCTCTTCTGCTGTGGCAGAGAAGCCCTCTGCCCGTACATTTTCCCACCGGGGCCGTTGCTTTACGTGAGAAAAGCGCCCCTTATAATATGTACCATCCAGCGCCCGCTGTCAAGAGGGAACACTTCTGCCACGTCAAATCGCACCGGTGCATCGCTCAGGCCGTTCTGCTGCAGATAATACTGTGCTGCACGGATCAGGCGGCGCTGTTTGGGCCGGTCCACCGCTTCTGCCGGGCTGGCCAGAGAGCCTTCCGCACGGGTCTTGACCTCACAGATGACAATGGTCCCATCCGGCTCCTGCACCACAACATCCAGCTCACCCATCCGGGTGTGGAAGTTGTGTGCCAGCAGCCTGCAGCCCTGCTTCTGATACCAGCGGGCCGCAGCTGCTTCTCCCCTGCGCCCTGTCTCGGCGCGGTTCACTTTCCGTTCTCCGGCCAGTAGCCCTGCTTTTTGAGGAAGCTGCGGCGGTAGAACGGCTGGATGCCGTACTGGGCGATCAGCTCATAGTGGAGCTTGGTCGGGTAGCCCTTGTGCTTTGCCAGCTGATACTGCGGATACTGTCTGTCCAGTTCCAGCATATAGCGGTCACGGCTGACCTTGGCAAGGACGGATGCTGCGCCGATGCTGGCACTGGTGGCATCGCCCTTGACCACCGGCTGTGCCGGGACCAGCAGCCCTGCCGGGGTGCGGTTTCCATCCACGAGAACAAGGTTCGGCACGATGTCCAGCTCTTCCACAGCCTGCTTCATGCCGCCCATGGTGGCGTTGAGGATGTTGTCCCGGTCGATGATCTCCGGCCCCACAAAAACAATTTTGTAGGCCAACGCCTTTTCAATGATCTCATCAAACAGAGCTTCCCGCTTTTTCTCGGTAAGCTTTTTGGAGTCGTTGATGCCAAAGACCGGATTCTCCGGGTCCAGAATACAGGCCGCTACGCACACCGGGCCGCACAGAGGGCCGCGTCCGGCTTCGTCCACGCCTGCAAAGCAGCCATACTGACTGCGTACAGCGGCATCGTATTCATACAGCGGAGCCGAGATCTCCTCGTCGGAACGGCGCTTCATTCGTCATCCTCCTCGGCAAAATCAGCCAGATCATCCCGCTGCGGCGGACGCTCCAGCGAGATGCGGCCCCACTTGCAGGCGCGGAACTCGTCCACCAGCATAATGGCGCAGCGCTCGGTGTTCACCTCGCCGCCGCGCACCAGCAGACCGCGCTTGCGGCCGATGGCTTCCATCAGCTCGTAGGGCGGCAGGGCCAGCGTTTCGGCATCCAGCTTGTAGCGCTGGGCCACAAGGTCGGGGTAGTTGCGGCGCACCTCGTCCAGCAGGTTCATGGCCAGCTCTTCCACATCCAGAATATCATCCTTGATGGAGCCGATAAAGGCCAGATTGGACGCAATGGTCTTGGAGTCAAACTTCTTCCACAGTACGCCGGGCATATCCAGCAGATCAAATTTGTCGGTGCTGACCCACTGTTTGCCCTTGGTTACGCCCGGGCGGTCTGCCGCCTTGGCGCGGGCAGAGCCTGCAAAGGTGTTGATGAAGGTGGATTTGCCCACATTGGGGATGCCGCACAGCATCACCTGTGTTTTGGCACCGCCCATGCCGCGGTTCTGGCGGCGTTCCAGCAGGCCCGCCAGTTCTTTTTCAATGGCAGCCTTTACCGCATTGGCACCGCCCTTCTGCTTGGCGCTGATGGCCACACAGCCGGCATCTGCCGCACGGAAATACTTGATCCACTCTTCCGTTACAGCCGGGTCTGCCAGATCGGCCTTGTTCAGCGCGTATAGTTTCGGCTTGCGGGCCGTGATGCGCTCGATCTCCGGGTTCAGGCTGGAAAGCGGGATGCGGGCATCCAGCAGCACAAGGCTGGCATCCACGTGCTGGATCTCCTGCTCCATCATGCGCAGAGTCTTGGTCATGTGGCCCGGGAACCACTGAATATTGTACTGGTTTGCAAAGCGGGTATCCATTTCGTTCATTTTACCACCCCAAAATCTGTAAAGGGCATAAAGCACAAAAGTACCCTGCCCAGAATGTCCCGTTCGTCAATGCAGCCCACATAGGTGGAACGGCTGTCCAGTGATTGGTTGCGGTTATCACCCATCACGAACACCGTGCCCTCCGGCACCGTATACGGGAAAGTTACATCATAGCCAAGATAGGTAGGCTCTGCAATGTAGTCCTCCTGCAAGACCTCGCCGTTCACCGCCACGGTGCCGGTCGCATAATCGATGGAGACCGTATCGCCGCCTTTGGCGATGACACGCTTGACCAGCGGCTTGCCGTAGGAGGTATAGCTGTCCACAATGACCACGTCACCACGCTGCGGTGTATAGCCTGCTCCCCACACGATGAGCTTATCACCGTTCACCAGTGTGGGCACCATGGAGCTGCCGTCCACCTGAATGATGCGGAAGAAAAACGAAAAGATCAGCACCAGCACCAGCGCTGCCGAGATCAATGCCTCGTACCATTCCAGCAGGTTCTGCCCACGCACGGGCTTTGCCTGTTCCTGTTTTTCCATATCCGGTACACCTCACCTTCTGGTTTTACACTGCTGACCCGATTATACCGCAGCCGACAGGCTCTTCGCAAGAACGGTGCCTGCAAAAAGCCGCATTTTTTCCGAAATTTTGATAAAGAAAAAAGGGACAACAAGGTTGTCCCTTTTCTCCCGTTTCAAATCGGGGATGATCAAATATCGCTCTTGACCTTGGCAGCCTTGCCCGTA